>TARA_R110000868_G_scaffold411733_1_pt1 | contig 94302 bp, 94 predicted proteins | sample TARA_R110000868 | Tara Oceans TARA_R110000868 (sample SAMEA4397489) | marine metagenome | biome: Polar Biome; feature: [SRF] surface water layer (ENVO:00010504); material: water (ENVO:00002006), including particulate matter (ENVO:01000060) such as... | depth 5 m
TCAGTATGCAGAGAATGGAACAACTTTAGATGACTTGCTATGCCAGTCTTTTTAAATTGGAATTACTATAGTCTAATGATTTGAATAACCTCTCAATACCTTTAAATACATTTGCACGAAAACTAAAAGCATCGAAGTCAGACTTATTAGTCTTGCTTAGTTTATATTGGAAATCAGTTGGCTTAGTACTTAATGTTTCAATGTTAGATTCTAAACGTTTCATTATACTGGGAGTGTCTTGCTTTAAAGTAGCCACTCTTTTAAGACCAACCGCATTTGAATGTTTTACAAATTCCTGCCTTAGTATAAATAAGTCTCCTTTAGAAAACTTTAGATGTTTACCGTCATCTGCACGGTTAAATATTACAACATGAAAATGCGGATTTTTAGTATCATTATGCATCGCATAAACATATTTATATCCGTTATCAGCAAATTATTTTTCAAGAAATGAATTAACAGGCATTTGTGCTTTTTCCTTATTTAAATTCTCACCTCCATGAGATAAAATAATGTGGGTAAAGTCTGTCGGTATATTTTTATTGTCAATATCAGAAAGATCAGATTTTTTTAATAGATTATTGCTTTTTAACATTTCCTTTATACGTTTTGATTCTTCATGTTCCTTTTGTGTAAGCTTTCCATATTTGCCCTTATTCTTTAATTCAAGAACTCTTATATTTGCCTCTGACTTAATAAGCTAAATATTAAACATATAAAAAATAAGAGACAAAGGCCTTTAAACTATTTTTCATAAAAGAACTAAAAATTCTTATAAGAATTTCCATCATTTAGAAGCAATTTCATAAACCTAGGATTTATAAAAACCTTCTCTCTTCCTGATTGATACTCCGTTAAAACACCTAACGCTACAAGTTTTTTTAGGTATTCTGATGCTGTTTGTCTTTTTGCAATATTAGAATCTACAACATTTGCTATTCGGCAATAAGGCTGAACAAACAATAGATCTGTTAGTTCGTGTGAGTATATTTGAGATGCATTTTCTTTTATAAACGAGCGTGTATCATTCATTAAAGATAAGATTGCACGTATCTTAGCGCTTGTCCATTTAGCTGTCTCTTCAATTGCTTTCAGCATGTAAAGAATCCATTCTTCAAAAGAATCTCCATTAGTCACACCAAGTAAAAGGCTATAATACTCTGTTTTATTCTGAATAATGTATCGGCTTAAATAAAGCACAGGAATATCCAGAAGTCCTTTATCAATTAAATAAAGTATATTTATAACCCTGCCAGTACGTCCATTACCATCTGTAAATGGATGTATAGCTTCAAACTGATAATGCCCAATAGCCATCTTTATAAGAGGGTCTAAATCATCATCTGCATGAAGAAATCCGTCTAAATTTTTCAAAAAACCTCTTAAAACATCTTGCCCAACAGGGGGCGTATATATAATTCCTTCAGTTTGTTTGTTTTCAAGGCTAGTCCCAGGCACCTTTCTAATTTCCATATCTACACCTTTAATAGTAGAGCATATCTTTACAGCGGTAGAAGCGTTTAAAGGGCGTTTTAATATACTTTCAAAACTTTCTCGTAAGGCAGTTCTATATCTTAAGGCTTCCTTTGTAGATGGGTTTGCCTGTTGGAGGTTGTCCTTATTTGCATATTGAAACAATTTATCTGTGGTTGTAACAATATTTTCAATTTCAGAACTGGCCTGTGCTTCTAGCAATGGCAATGTGTTAATGAGTACTGCCTGATTAGGAAGCATCGAGGCTGATTGTTTTAGCTCTGCCAAAGCAGTACGTGCTTCAATACAGTGCTTAAGAATGACTTTAGTTTCAATATCTTCACTTGGCGGCAGTAAAGGTAAATTATTATATGGTTCGTTCGCTTTAAAATGGCTCATGTTTAAAAACTCTTAATTTATCGACATGTTTATACAATATGTCTATTCGATCGACATGTCGTGTGGGTGATGCAATAATTGCGACACTTTATCGTAAAAAGTGCCGCAATAAACGTAATTTGACCTAGACCTTCTTATTTTTAGTTCTCCGTACATTAACGAGTGACGTATCAATCATATCTTTTAGATGCGCTGCATAATACTTCTCGATCATTTCAACACTGGTTCTACAGTTCTTTGCGACTTGATAGATATCAGCGCCTTCCAGGAGTCTGAAACATATATAACTGTGACGTAGACTATACGCAGTCCTAGCTTTACCATGGCGATCAAATTTTAACTCTTGTTCTCTAAGAAGATTATTAAACATTTTTTTAGCATCATTTGGAAATAATAAGTCCATAGGCTTCGGTTTATTGCGCTTTAACATGCGCTCAAATGGTGTTACAGCACCGGGCATGCTCTTGCAATAACCAACCCCACGCTTACCACGTACTTCGATTTCTAAAATCTTTTCTTCAGTATTAATATCGTCAACGATGTTCACATCACGATATTCAAGACGTTTCACTTCATCAGGGCGTAAACCTGTGTTCGCCATGATGAGCACAAAATCGTGCAGCTGTTCAGCGTGTAGGCGATAGTGTGTGTTTTTAGGATGCTTGGCATTCAACCTCGTAGCTTCATATAACTGCTTATATTCATTCGGGGTGAACCAAGGCCTGTGTTCAATCTTGCTCTGCTTCCTGTACGGATCAGACAAGTCGGGTATAAAAGGTATCCATTGATGCCTAACGGCGGTTTTAAGGATCATACGCAGCGTTACAATCTCGTTATGCAGCGTATTTCTTGCAGGTGGCTTCCAAGTATTTTCAGTGTCTGGGTTTTGAGCTGGTTCTGTCATGCGCTGGGTGCGATACTCTTGTACCATGCCAGCGTTAAGCTTATCTATGCGTGTTCCTTTAAAGAAAGGTGTTAAATGAATGCGAATTCTATCCATATGACCACGAACCCATTTAGGGCTTCGGGTGTTAATCGTTATTGCTTCATATTCTTCTGCAAATTTAGCGGCAGCTTGTTCAAATGTTCTAGCGTTTCCTAGAACACCATCACGTTTTTGACCTTGCAACCCAAGGTACCAGTCTTCAGCGATGTCTTTTGCATGCTCAAGGCTTTCTTCTTTAGTACTCTTTTTCCATTCCTTACCGTTTATAGAAGTGGAGCAATACCACTTCTTACTTCCATCACGACGAAAAACTCGAACTTTGTTACCTAATATTTTGTGTATTTCCATAAAAAACTCCTTACTTCTTTATGGGAGAGAGCGCAAATAATGACAGAAAACACCTAAAAGCGTTACTCACTAACGGTTCTAGCTTAACAATAACGCCAATTTTACAAAACTGGGCGAAACTGGGCGAGAACTGGGCGAGGACTCTTGGGGTTAAAAATGACTATTTTTGCTACTTACCTCCTATAAAGATATCATTAAAAACATAGAAAAACCAACATGTTAATCGTTTTTTAAAATTTATCAGGAGGGGTTTATTAGAGTGGGGATTCAGGTTATGAGCCTGACGAGCTACCGGGCTGCTCCACCCCGCGTCACCAAAGAATAATAGGGTTATACCCCTATGTATGCATACTGTCAAGGGTTAAAAAGGCGTTTTATCAAACCTTAATCTCACCACATGCCATCGAAGTCTTTTACGTATTGAATTGATTAACAAAAACAACAATCAATATACCTGCTGCAAGTAAAAATAGCTTACAACTTTAAGCCCTTTTTCTCCCAAGCTAACCAATACCCATGGTCAGAACATAGAAGATTTATTCTGCATAGGAGAAATATGGTGCAAGTTTCATTTTAAAAAACTGATCACCAGTTCCAACAACGACATTATTGTAATAGAAAACTCTATCATAACCACCATGCTTACCACCTCCACCACAAACTTGGCTCGGTTCAACTTGATAAACATCAGCCTGATATACCGCACCATTTTGCATATGCAAGGTTTCTGCATGGGTAGGGTGGCTCCCCATAATAGATTGTGCATAGTCTCGGTTAATTCCTTCAGAAATATTAGGGAGTGCGCGCTTATTTTGAACAACTGCATTCATTTCAAGAGATGTGCAGTGGGTTGGCCCATTCATAAATTCACGAATAAAATACTCACTACACCCTGTAAGGGATATAAAAAGAAAACATAAAACAGGGCGATATAAAATATACAAATAAAAAACCTTTTTTATAACCTCAACTACTATTACTAGTGTGGTGTTAAAGTTATTTTATTACAAGGGGGTTATTTAATACTGACGTCTCTGACGTTCAACCTTAATAATATCTAAAATATTTTGTATAGCCTCTTCAAGATTTCTATTCACAACAACATAATCATAATCTGAAAGCTTAGAACCTTTCATGTCGTCATTCGTAAACACATAGTCAGGATCTTGCCAATGCAGCATATCTTCACGAATTTTCTGCAAACGAACGCGCTGTTGATCATCGACTTCACCGCTTATTTTTTTACGGTTGGCCATACGCTCATCTAACGCCTCTAAAGAAGGGGGCATCAATAAAATACAAATAGCATTTTCAGGCATGTAGTCACGAATGGCTTTTGCTCCACTCCATGTAATATCAGTATGTGGATCAAATCCAACCTGTAATTTTTTGTGCAGCTCTTCTTTCAAAGCACCGTAATAGTTATTGTAATGACGGCTCCACTCTAAAAATTCGTCATTATCCAACCTTTTTTCAAAGTCCTCTTTAGTCAGGAAGTAATAATCCACTCCCTCTTTCTCGTACGAACGGGGTTCACGCGTGGTTGCGGTAACAAAATATTTAATCTTATCATCGCGTGCCATAACTTCATTTGAAACGGTATTTTTACCAGTACCGCTCGGCCCTGTGAATGTAATAACTAAACCTGAATGAAGTTTATGTGGATCAACCAATATTTCGCCCTATCTATTATTTTTTATATTATTGTAAGTATAGGTGCACTACTTCTCTAATACCAGTTTTCTGTATCTTTTTAAGTATTCAGCAACATTATTTTTATGTTCTTCGTGTGTTTTTGCAAATACATGACCACCTGTCATATCGGCAACAAAGTAAATATTTTCAGTTTCTTGCGGTTGAGCAGCAGCTCTAATAGAAGCCGCTCCTGGATGCGCTATAGGGCCTTTAGGTAAGCCATTTATTACATATGTATTATATGGGTGCTTTGTGCGTAAGTCTTTACGTGTAATATTTCCATCATAATTTTTCAGACCATATATCACAGTTGGGTCAGACTGCAAACGCATATTCTTACGTAAACGGTTAATAAAAACCCCTGCTATTTCAGCACGTTCTCGGTCCAGCGAAGTTTCTTTTTCTATCATAGAAGCCAATATCAAAAGCTCTTCTTTATTTTTAAGTGGCAGGTCTGGCGCACGCCCTTCCCATGCCTCGTCAATAACTTTTTGCATATGGTTTTTCATACGCAATAAAATAGATTGAACATCTTCATTATGTTTATACATATAAGTTTCAGCCAACAAGTAGTCTGTTTCATGTAACTTAACCAAAGAAAAATCACCTGTGATGTGAGGTGATTTTTTAAGAATTTCAATAACTTCCGAACTTCTCAGCCCTTCAGGTATAGTGACTTTATAGCTGACGGTATGCCCGCGTGCGAGCATTTTAATCACGTCACGTATACTCACGTTTTTCTCAAACTTATAAAACCCTGCCTGCATATTTTTATCAGCGAACATCATGGAAGCAGAAATTTTAAACAAAAGCGGGGATGAGATCACATGAGACTCTTCTAGTTTGTCAGCAATTACTGAGACCCCTTGTCCTTTTTTAACCTCAAACACAAGTTCTTCAGCAAGAGGACCTGTTAAAGATATAAACGCAGCCCATAAACCTGTAACAGCAACAAATGCAATCAATAAAGCAAAAGCGCCAACTAAAATATTTCCAGATTTCACATTTCTCATACTTATTTAGCCACCAATTTTATGATTTATATTTTTTAAAGAGTAAACTTGCATTCGTTCCGCCAAATCCAAATGAATTAGAAACCACTGCATTAACATCAACTTTTCTGGCGCCATCTGCAATATAATCTAAATTACAGCCCTCAGACACCTCTTCTAGGTTAATGGTTGGTGGCAGCATATCATGCTGGATAGCAAGGACACTAAAAGCAGCCTCCCAAGCACCTGTAGCCCCTAATGAATGTCCCGTCATCGACTTCGTTGCCGATACAAGTATATCTGGGCCAAAAATAGATTCAATTGCCTTAGATTCAATTACGTCACCCATCGGTGTAGATGTGGCATGCGCGTTTACATAAGTCACTTCATGCGATTCTGTATTACCGTCTTTCAAAGCAGCTATGGTCGCACGTTTACCGCCATCACCTTCTGGGTGTGGCGATGTCATGTGATAAGCATCACCCGACTGACCAAAGCCTGATAAAACAGCTAAAATCTTAACACCTCGCTTTTGAGCACTCTCTAAGCTTTCAACAACAAGAACACCCGCACCTTCAGACATAACAAATCCATCACGTGCATTATCAAATGGGCGACATGCCTTTTCTGGCGTTGCGTTATAACCAGTAGACAAAGCCTTCGCTGAAGCAAATCCAGCAACAGCCGTAGGGCAAATACAAGCTTCGGCCCCACCAGAAACAACAATATCCGCTTCGCCATCTTCAATCATACGTTTTGCAACGCCAATAGCATGAGTGGATGTTGCACAGGCTGTTACAACAGAACTGTTAGGGCCTTTAAAGCCATATTTCATAGACACGTGTCCAGGGAAAAGATTAACCAACATAGAAGGGATAAAGAATGGGGATACACGGCGTGGTCCGCGTGTTTTCAAAGCATCACAAGCAGCTTCAACCTCAGGAAGTCCGCCAACACCGCTGCCCAAAACAACACCAATACGGTTTTGCAGGGCTTCGTCTTCAACGTTCAATAAACCAGCTTGCGCAACAGCTTCATGTGCTGCCGCCATGCCAAGTTGAATAAAACGACCCATTTTCTTTTGATCTTTGCTGTCCATATAGTCGTTCGGATTAAAGCCATTAGGCGCGTCAGCACCTGGCACTTCCCCTGCAATTTGACAAGCAAATTCAGATGCATCAAAATGCGTAATCGGTCCAATGCCTGACTTCCCCTGCATTAAAGCGTCCCAAGCAACATTTACGCCTACACCAAACGGCGTTACTAAACCAAGGCCTGTTACAACAACTGTACGTTTTTTATCCATTATATATCCCGTCAATCAAAATAGCGTTTTATAGCTTAAAGGCTCGCATCAACGCGAGCCTTTAATAAGTGTATTAGAAGTAATTTACGCTTGAGCGTTCGCTGTAATGTACGCAACAGCTTCTTGCACGTTCGTAATTTTTTCAGCAGCGTCGTCAGGGATTTCAATACCAAACTCTTCTTCCAAAGCCATAACAAGTTCTACTGTATCTAGAGAATCTGCACCTAAGTCATCAACAAAGTTTGATGTTACTGTAACCTTTGAAGCGTCTACGCCTAAGTTTTCAATTACTAGGTCTGTTACGCGTGTTACCATTTCAGTACTCATATCTAATTCCTTATCATCATTATATATATCTATGCAGGGCAACTTACCCCATTAAATTATAAATATGTTCTAACCATCTTACTTACTATAATCAAGTAAAAAACAAAAATATCGTTATATTTATAACTTACTCTTTATCATCGCCTTGCAAAACACAAAGCTCAGCCTTAACACCTTTATGAATTTTAGTCAGTTGTACGACTGCATAAATATCGTGTTTAAGTTGGCGGCGCAATACTTCCATCGCACTATCAGGTAAATCACCATTCATCATCACACGGTTAATCACGGCATCTAATGCCATAGCGGGGCTATTGGCGTGAATGGTCGCCATAGATCCCTCGTGACCTGTGTTAATAGCAGAACAAAACGCAAAGGCATTCTCTTTACGAATTTCACCCAAAATAATACGATCAGGCCTCAAACGTAGGCAAGCGTTTAACAGCTCTAGCACACCTTGGTCGCCCATCGCTGTATCACTTCCAGAGAAGAGCAACCTCACCCAGTTTTTATGTGGAATATTTAACTCAGGCACATCTTCCATGGAAACCAGTCGTTCATCCTCTGGGATAGACGGTATCAGTGCGTTCATATAACTAGTTTTACCTGTACCAGTACCACCGCTAATTAAAATAGTTTTTTGATTACGCACAAGCTCTTGCACTTTTAGGCGCTCTTCTTCAGGCATGGTAAAGTCCTTAAGTCCAAACTTTTCTTTACGTTGTAAACGCATCGAAAACACAAAACCGCTTGGCGCATTAAAGCCAGCAACAATTTGCACACGGTGGCCACCAGGCATTTTAACCGAAAGGATGGGGTTACCAGCATGAAACAGTTGCCCGCTTTTATTTGCAAGTGTACGTGCAATTTCTTCTAACTGATCTTGTGTTAAATCGCTATCAGCGACCCATTCCCAATGCCCATCAGAATACTCTAAACCTACCTCTTCAGGTTTATTAATGACAATTTCTTTAATATCAGCAATATCTTCACGCTCAAGATATTTTGTTAAATATCTAAGATTCTTCTTTGCAATAGCGTCACCTTCAAAAGGGTCATCTAAATCTTCATCCGCGTGGGCTGCTTCTGTTCTTCTATGATGTAGAAATGCTTTTAATTTAGCATCGCGTTCAAGTGTTTGATCGACAGGCGGCATCTGAACCATTACAGGTTTTACAGGCTCTAGCAAAGTTTCTTCACTTACAGGAACAACAGGCGATGCTATCTTATCCGCCTCATGGACAGGCGCATGCACAGGTTCATCGTTAGACTGAACGACGTGCGTTTCATGCGCAATATCTAACGGTTCAAGCTCTTTATTTTCATTAGAAACCTTAGGATGCTCTTCATTAGACTTTGTTTTATTAGCATTTTTACGTTCTTTTAAAAATGCGCGTAATTTTTCTGATTGAGAATCTGTCATATATACTAACGTCTACTTTATTTTTATTATTCATAAATAATACAGAAATTTACTAGCAATAGCTATTTTTTTTAAATGTATTGATTGATTAGCTCAATAAATTGTGCCTACAATTAAGGAGTATAAATTATTTTAATTTTCATTAAAGATTGTGTCATTAAATAAAAAATACAACTATAGCTCTGTAGACTTATGAGTCCATTGTTGCCATATATATCATATGGAGTAAGCAGATCTAAAATAAAAATATATGCGGAGACCAATTAAATGTCGGGAGAATTCTCATTTTGTGAATTCAATAAACAAAAAGCAATTCGATATCACCATGATTTTGGCGATTTTGATTTTTTGCTTGTGCAAGCAGACGACGGAACAAAAGACATTGCGTTTTATTGTTCTGTAAAACTGTCTCCGCATGCTAAGCAAACTATAGGTTTTGCTGCGATACGACACCTAGAGAGAACTGGAGATGCTTTAAGTTATAGCGTCGAGGGAAGTAAGCCCAACTTTCACGATGCGATTAATATTTTAAACTCTGCAGCTCAATATCTCGAAAAGCAAGGTAGTACCCCTAAGCCCACTAACCGTAAGTCTGGTGTTTAGGTCACAGCAAAATGAGCCCACCTTATTGCCCTAGGTGGGCTCTTCTTTTTTAATTTAAAAAATCAAGAACCTTATAAGAGAAACCATAGAAAATCAAAAATAATGAGCTGTAATTCTATACTCGATGCCGTTGGCAACACGCCCCTTGTTATCAAGGATAATATCTTTATTAAATGTGAATTTTTAAACCCTTCGGGCTCCATTAAAGCGCGTATTGCCAAATATATGGTTGAACAAGCTGAGGCTGAAGGCTTGCTCAAACCAGGCTATACTATTGTAGAAGCAACCAGCGGCAATACAGGTAATGCCATGAGCATGGTTGCGGCGGCTAAAGGTTATAAAATGATAGTTGTGATGCCAGGCGGATTCAGCGAAGAGCGCGTCGCAATTTCAAAAGCCTTTGGTGCAGAAGTCATTATTGAGGGTACATTTGATGTGTCAGATGCTTTAGAAAAATCTAGACAAATTGGCCTACAAGACGGCTATTGGTGCTCTAATCAATTTGGTAATGAATGGAACGTTGATGAAAACCGTGATGTTTTAGGCGCTGAAATTTTGAACCAACTGCCAACAGGCGTCACAATTGATGCCATCGTTCAAGGTGTTGGCACTGGCGGCACACTCATAGGTGTCGCACAAGCCCTTAAAACAAAATTCCCCAACATTAAGGTATTTGCAATGGAGCCTGATGAAGCAGCGCTCATAAAATGCGGTGAATTCCGTACGCACCTTATCGAAGGCATCAGTGACGGATTCATACCAGATATTATAACCCGTCACCGACATGAGATTGACGATATAATCTCCATAAAGGGCTTAGAAGCTATACAAACCATGAAAGATATAGCAAAGGAAACAGGCATGTTTGTAGGGCCTTCAAGTGGCGCAAACTGGCTTGCAGCCAAAGCTATTCAACAACAATACCCAAAGCTTAAAAATATATTAACTTTCTTTAGTGATGAAGGTGAAAAATATATCGGTGAACATTATTCTAAATAATAATCGATCACTTTAAAGAAAAACAAAAAGCCCTCCAGAGAGGGCTTTTTATCGTTAGTTTTTTACATGTCTAATTCATAAGCCATTTCAACAGAAACATCTTCAAACGCTTCATCTAAAACACCCACAACAGGAGCCTGTGTTAGGTTTTCGGCCAATGCCTCAACAGACATTTCAGGATTATTCATAAATTCATCAAATACATTGCTAATAGCTGCATCTTGTTCATACACAGAAGACATTTACCCACTCCCTCTTCAAATTTAAATATATATATAAAATAAGGTTACAAAATGCATTTTCAACCCTTATGCATAAAATAAATTACATCGCAATTGTAACCACACAAGACTCATAAGTTACTTCAGTCTCATTAACCTTAATAATTTCTTCATATGCAGGCTGTTCAAGTTCTGCAGGCATACGAGAAATTTCACGTTCTTGACGTTCTTTTTCTTTTTGTTTTTCGTAAACAACCAACTGTTCTATGGAAATATTCATCTTTTTATCCTCCCTCTTACACCATAATCTTATACCACTTCATGAAAGTTAAGCATCAAAAAAAATGACATTAAACTGACATTTATGCATAAAAAATAGCCCTGTTGTCAGGGCTATTTTTACGAATCTCGGTATTTTCCGTGGATACCACATTTATAAGACTGGCACAACCAATTGTAAAACATAGAAACCTGACTTTTATCATCTACAATTTTGTGACCACGGCGTGGCCCTAAAATAAGTTTACTATCTCTAAAATCACTTGGAATTTCTGGTGCATTTTTTCCAAAATACCAAAATTTTGTCGCAATTAGCGCATAAGGGCTCTTCATGTTACGCTTCATTTTATCTTCAAATCCATAATGCATACCCCAAGGCATAGCATTTCCATCTAAAATAAAATTATCGCCTTCAAAATTATACATATCTGGCTTTTTACAAGCAAAGCGTCCATCATTATAAAAATCATTATATGGAATTTTTTCTTCAACTTGCATTACGTAAATCAATTTGTTTATGCCATCCTTCGTCGTCGACATACCAACAACCCAGTCAGCCCCCTGCTTTGCAACTCTACGTACCACAGGCTTACACACAGATAAAGTACACACATCGCCTTGAACATTTGGCGCTAAACCATCATCACTAGCAACCACATAAACAACAAGTCGTTGTGGTGTATAGATATTTTGAGACATAAAGCCTCCTTAGGAAGGTAAAAAAAGCCTCCATAAAAGGAGACTCTTAATTAAGTTCGATAGTTTAGGAGCACGTCAATTTCAGTTCAAATACGTCACAGCCTGCCGTAAAACGCCCATATTCCGTCGCGTAAAAACGACAATTATTCGGTATATCCCCTTCAGACTTTAAAGTTTCCAGCATTTCATCTTCTGCCATTACTTCAATTGTTGAAGATCCACGTAAAATACAAGCGTCCACAATTGTTAATTCACCAAAAAATATTGCTGTATACTTTTTAATGATATCCATGGCGCTGCCATAGATTTCCCTTTATAGAATAGAGTGTGTAATAAAAATTTAAGTGTTTCGAGGTTTATAAGAATAAACCGCCGCTAAACGCAATTTACATTCTTTAGAACGAAAAAGGACACCCGAAGGTGCCCTTTCCCTAATTCTAAAAGTAAACTTTTAGAAGCCTGTGTGCGTAGACGCCGCTTCAAAGGCTGACAAGGCATCACTTGAGTTAGATGCTGGACCAACTGGAGTTGGTGTGACATCTTTCAAGTGCGCTTGACGGCGCATTTCAGATAGCATACGACCTGTACCCGCTGGGATAAGTCGACCTACAATCACGTTCTCTTTAAGACCGTTCAATGTATCCATCTTACCAGCAACGGCAGCTTCCGTTAGCACTTTCGTTGTCTCTTGGAATGACGCAGCAGAGATGAATGACTTAGACGTCAAGGACGCTTTAGTAATACCCTGTAGCTGTAGTTCGTATTCCACTTGAGTTTTATTACGTGCTGCAAGTTCAACATTTGCATGTAGTACGTCAGAAAGTTCTGCTGTTTCACCTTCAACGAATGTAGATTCGCCAGGCATAGTCACAATAACTTTCTGAAGCATTTGACGCACGATAACCTCAATGTGCTTATCGTTAATGCTTACACCTTGTAGACGGTAAACGCTTTGGATCTCTTTGATCATGTACTCAGCAAGTGCTGGAACACCGTTTGCACGTAGAATGTCTTCAGGAACTTTCGCACCTTCAAGAAGCATTTCACCCGCTTCAACGTGGTCACCTTCACGTACTGTAATGTGGTTACCTTTTGGAATGAGGTATTCACGTACATCTTCGCTACCATCTTCTTTCTTACCAGTCACAACCAAACGACGCTTACCTTTAAGGTCTTTACCGAATGATACAAGTCCAGTGTTTTCAGCTAAAATCGCACTATCTTTAGGCTTACGCGCTTCAAATAGCTCGGCTACACGTGGTAGACCACCTGTAATATCTCGTGATTTCAGTGATTCTTTAGGTAGACGCGCAATTGTATCACCAGGGTGAACCATATCGCCTTCACTAATAGAAAGAATTGCACCTACAGGCAAGTGGTAAACCGCTTGAGAACCGTTAGGCAATGTAATAATCTTACCAGAGTTGTCCACAAGAACGATAGATGGTTTCAAATCTGCCATACGCGCACTTTGCTTCCAGTCCATTACTTCACGGCGGCTAATACCAGTCGCATCATCAGTAATTTCGTTCAATGTCACACCATCTTTAAGGTCTAGGAACTGTGCAGTACCTTTAACTTCAACGATAATTGGGTGTGTATATGGATCCCACTCAGCCAATTTCTCACCAGCTTTAAGCTTGCTTGTTTCTTTAACAAGTAACTTAGCACCGTAAGGTAGCTTGTGCCATTGATGAACACGACCAGCGCTATCTTCAACACCAACTTCAGCCTTACGAGACATGATAACTTCAGCTTTATCCGTGTTTTCAAGTACAACCACGTTACGTAGTTTAACCTTACCATCACGCTCAGCTTCCGCTTTTGAAACCGCTGTACCAGCTGACGCAGTACCACCAATGTGGAACGTACGCATAGTAAGCTGTGTACCAGGCTCACCAATACTTTGTGCAGCAATAACACCAACAGCTTCACCAATGTTAACAGCTGTACCACGTGCAAGGTCACGACCGTAACAACGTGCACATAAACCATCTTTAGATTCACATGTAAGTGGAGAACGCATTTTAATGCCTTCAATACCAGCGCGCTCAATTTCACCAACTTTCATTTCGTCAAGAAGGTCATTTGTGTTCGCAATGATATCACCAGTAAGTGGGTTAATAATATCTTCAGCCACTGTACGACCAAGGATACGCTCACCTAATGATTCCATTTCGTTACCACTATCCATCAACGCAGTTACGTTAATAAACTGTTGTGTACCGCAATCTTCTTCAGAAATCACAGAGTCCTGTGAAACGTCAACAAGACGACGTGTTAAGTAACCAGAGTTCGCAGTTTTAAGGGCAGTATCGGCCAAACCTTTACGCGCACCGTGAGTCGAGATAAAGTACTGTAGTACTGTCAAACCTTCACGGAAGTTCGCTGTAATTGGTGTTTCAATAATTTCACCGTTTGGTTTCGCCATCAAACCACGCATACCACCTAGCTGACGCATCTGAGTTACAGATCCACGCGCACCAGATGTCGCCATAATGTAAATACTGTTCATAGAAGGCTGAATGCGTTTTTCGCCATCAAGTACAACTTCTTTATCAGAAATTTCCGCCATCATCTTATCTTTAATAGCATCTGTTGTGTGCTGCCAAATATCAATAACTTTGTTATATTTCTCACCTGAAGTGATCAAACCATCCATGTACTGCTTTTCAAAACGTAATACTTCAGCTTCAGCTTCAGCAACCATTGTGTATTTCTCAGCAGGGATAAGAATATCATCTTTACCGAATGAAATACCTGACTTAGCCGCAAAACGGAAACCAAGTGCCATCATGTTATCAGCAAATAGGCATGATGCTTTTTGACCGCATGAAAGATAAACTTTATGCAACATTGCACCAATTTCTTTCTTCGTCAAAATACGGTTTACCATATCGAAAGTCAAATCTGGGTGATCTGGCAACATTTGTGCGAGGTACATACGACCTACAGAAGTGTCAACCATCTTACCACGGAACTTAGCTTTAATACGTGTGTGCAGTGTTACTGAACGTTCGTTCAATGCGTGCTCAATTTCACCCATATCTGTAAAGATAGTGCCTTCACCAACTTCACCAAATCGTGCCATAGACAACCAGTAAAGACCCAAAATAATATCCTGTGAAGGGACAATAATTGGCTTACCAGAAGAAGGTGAAAGGATATTGTTAGTAGACATCATCAATACACGGCACTCAATTTGAGCTTCAAGAGAAAGTGGTACGTGTACGGCCATTTGGTCACCATCAAAATCGGCGTTAAAAGCTGTACATACAAGAGGGTGAAGCTGGATAGCTTTACCTTCAATAAGTTTAGGCTCAAACGCTTGGATACCAAGACGGTGAAGTGTTGGCGCACGGTTAAGCATAACTGGGTGCTCGCGGATCACTTCTTCTAGAACGTCCCACACTTCATCTTCAGCACGTTCAACCATTTTTTTGGCAGCTTTAATTGTTGAAGCAAGACCTTTAAGTTCTAACTTGTGGTAAATGAAAGGCTTGAATAGTTCAAGAGCCATTTTCTTAGGCAAACCACATTGGTGTAGCATAAGGTTTGGACCTACTGTAATAACAGAACGACCAGAGTAATCCACACGCTTACCAAGTAAGTTTTGACGGAAACGACCTTGCTTACCTTTAAGCATATCAGCAAGTGACTTAAGTGGACGCTTGTTCGCACCTGTAATCACACGACCGCGACGACCGTTATCAAACAGTGCATCAACCGATTCTTGCAACATACGTTTCTCGTTACGCACAATAATTTCTGGCGCACGTAATTCCAAAAGACGTTTGAGACGGTTGTTACGGTTAACAACACGACGGTAAAGATCGTTGAGATCAGAAGTCGCAAAACGACCACCATCTAGTGGAACAAGTGGGCGCAATTCAGGTGGAAGTACAGGAATAATATCCATAACCATCCACTCAGCTTTGTTACCAGATTCTAAGAAAGCGTTAACAACTTTAAGACGCTTCACAACTTTAGTACGTTTCATTACAGAAAGTGACTCAGAAAGCAAAGCTTCAAGTTCAACTTTAATTGAAGGCATATCAAGTTCACGTAACATTGTACGGATAGCTTCAGCACCAATTTCTGCTGTAAAACCATCTTCGCCGTACTCATCTTGAGCGTCCATGTATTCTTCTTCAGTTAGAAGTTCGTATTTATCCATTGGTGTCATACCAGGATCAACAACTACAAAGCTTTCAAAGTATAGAATTTTTTCTAGGTCTTTAAGTGTAAGCTCTAGAAGTGTACCAATACGTGAAGGTAAAAGTTTTAAGAACCAAATGTGTGCCACAGGAGCCGCTAGGTCAATGTGACCCATGCGGTCACGACGCACTTTAGATTCGATAACCTCAACACCACATTTTTCACAAACAATACCACGGTGTTTCATGCGCTTGTATTTACCACAAAGACATTCGTAATCTTTTACTGGTCCAAAAATACGAGAACAGAATAAGCCGCCGTGTTCAGGTTTGAATGTACGGTAGTTAATTGTTTCTGGTTTAGTTACTTCACCAAAAGAGCGCGCACGAATTTGTTCAGGTGATGAAAGCGAAATACGTATCGCATCAAATTCCTGTGCTACTGTTGCTGGCTTGTTAAATAGGTTCATGATGTCGTTCATGTTTATTCTCCTGCACTATCAAATAAGTTATCTGCTGAGATTTGAGGCATTGTATCGCCACCAAAATCAAGGTCATCTTCTTCTGTTTCTTCAACATCAGACATCACCAATTCCATGTTCATACCCAAGGCTTGAATTTCCTTAGTTAAAACGTTGAATGATTCTGGGATACCAGCTTCAAAGTTGTTTTCACCACGAACGATGGCTTCATACGTTTTCGTACGGCCGGCCACGTCATCCGATTTAACAGTCAACATTTCTTGTAGTGTGTATGAAGCACCGTAAGCTTGTAGAGCCCACACTTCCATCTCACCAAAACGTTGTCCACCAAACTGTGCTTTACCACCAAGAGGCTGTTGCGTTACAAGACTGTAAGGTCCGATTGAACGTGCGTGAATCTTCTCGTCCACCAAGTGGTGAAGTTTCAGCATATAAATCACACCAACTGTTGTCTTACGGTCAAAAGCTTCGCCTGAAAGACCATCATACAGCTGGATTTGACCACTAGAGTCACAACCAGATTCTTCTAAGTGAGCAGAAATCTCTTCATCTGTAGCACCATCAAATACTGGCGTTGCAATTGGCATACCATGGCGTAAGTTAAAGGCAAGTTCTTTCACTTCTGTATCAGTAAACTTAGCAAGTTCTTTTTCGTCAGTACCGTCTTTGTAAACTTTTTCAACATAGTCGCGAAGTTCTTTCACTTCACCTGTGTATTTAGCGTCTTCTAGAAGCTTACCGATTTTTTCACCGATACCTTTAGCCGCCCAACCTAAGTGAGTTTCAAGAATTTGACCAACGTTCATACGTGAAGGGACACCAAGTGGGTTCAACACGATATCAACCGGGGTACCGTCTTCACGGTATGGCATGTCAGCCAATGGACAAATCTTAGAGATAACACCCTTGTTACCGTGACGACCAGCCATCTTATCACCTGGTTGTAGTTTACGCTTCACAGCGATGTAAACTTTAACCGATTTTAGAACACCTGGAGCAAGCTCGTCCGCTGCGCGAATTTTCTTGATTTTCTCTTCACGACGTTCAGTTAGAGAAAGAAGATCTGATGTCAGCTGAGCACGAAGTGCTTCAATGTTTGACATTACCTTCTCATCTGAAACTGTAATATCCCAAAGATCCACAAGCTTAAGTTCAGAAACAACTTCAGTAGTAATTTCTTTACCTTTTGCAAGCGCGCCAAATTTAGCAGCAGCTTTTTGACCAACCACAAAGTCAATCAAACGTAGCTTAGTGTCCGCTTCAAGAATACGACGTTCTTCGTTTAAGTCTTGTGTGTACTGTGCAATTTCTTGCTCTTCAATTTGAAGTGTACGTTCGTCTTTTTCACCACCACGGCGGTTAAAGACTTTAACACCTACAACAGTACCAGTAACACCTGGCTTCATACGTAATGAAGTATCACGTACGTCTGCAGCTTTTTCACCGAAAATAGCACGTAGAAGTTTTTCTTCAGGTGTCATTGGCGTTTCACCTTTTGGTGTAATTTTACCAACAAGAATAGAACCACCTGTTACTTCTGCACCAATGTGTACAATACCAGAGTCATCTAGGTTACGTAGAGCTTCTTCACCAACGTTTGGAATATCACGTGTGATTTCTTCCGCACCAAGCTTAGTATCACGTGCAACAACGTCAAATTCATCAATGTGAATAGATGTATAAACGTCATCACGTACAATACGCTCAGAAATAAGGATACTATCCTCAAAGTTGTAACCGTTCCAAGGCATAAACGCCACTGTTACGTTACGCCCAAGAGCCAATTCACCCATATCAGTCGAAGGACCGTCAGCCATGATGTCACCTTTTTTAACAACATCACCAGCGCGAACGATAACACGTTGGTTTAGACAAGAGTTTTGGTTAGAACGCTTAAATTTACTTGTGCGGTAAATATCCACACCAGACTCACCAGCTTTAAGTTTTTCTGTCACACGTACAACAATACGTGAAGCATCAGCACTTTCTACAACACCATCACGCTTCGCGTTAATTGTCACACCAGAATCTTGTGCAACAATAGCTTCCATACCCGTACCTACAAGTGGCGCTTCCGCCTTAATAAGTGGTACAGCTTGACGCATCATGTTCGCACCCATCAAGGCACGGTTCGCATCATCATTTTCTAGGAATGGGATAAGCGCTGTCGCAATAGAAACAACTTGCTGCGGAGAAACGTCCATCATATCCACTTGTTCACGTGGCGCAAGCAATGTTTCACCTTTTTGACGAGAAATAATCAACTCATCTTGCAAGTTACCTTTAGCATCTAGCTTTGTAGAAGCTTGGGCAATTGTGTGATTTGCTTCGTTAATCGCACTTACATAAACAATTTCATCTGTCGCCTTACCATTAACAACCTTACGGAAAGGTGTCTCAATGAAGCCGTATTTGTTAATACGTGCGTAAGTTGAAAGTGAGTTAATCAGACCAATGTTCGGACCTTCAGGTGTTTCAATTGGGCAAATACGGCCGTAGTGTGTTGGGTGTACGTCACGCACTTCAAAACCAGCACGTTCACGGGTTAGACCCCCAGGCCCAAGCGCTGAAAGACGACGTTTGTGCGTCACCTCAGAAAGTGGGTTGGTTTGATCCATAAACTGTGAAAGCTGAGATGAAGCAAAGAATTCACGCAAAGCAGCAAATAACGGACGAGCGTTCACCAGATCATTTGGCATCATTGAAGCAATTTCAGAAGAAGCCATACGCTCTTTAATACCACGTTCCATACGTAGCAAGCCAATGCGGAATTGGTTTTCCATCAATTCACCAACAGAACGTACACGACGGTTACCAAGGTGATCAATATCATCAACCACATCGTTACCATCACGGATTTCTATAAGTTTTTTCAGCGTTGCAATAACATCATCATGTGTCAAAACACGTTTTTCTTCGTCTGTATCTGTAAAGCCGAGGCGTGCGTCCATTTTCATGCGACCCACAGCACTTAAGTCATAGCGGTCAGCGTCGAAGAATAAGCCGTTGAACATTTTTTCAGAAGCTTCAAGCGTTGCTGGTTCACCAGGGCGCATAACCTTGTAAATCTCAGCCAAAGCTTCTTCTTTGTTTGTTACTTTGTCCACTTGAAGCGTGTTACGTATGTAAGCACCCACATTCATGTGGTCAATTTGTAGAATTTGGAATTTTTTCAAACCAAGTTCTTCAATTTTCTCTAACATTTCTAGTGAAACTTCATCACCAGCACCGTATAGAACTTCGCCAGACGCGCTATCTACGAGAGGTTCTGCAATGTAACGACCAAGAAGCTCTTCCTTTTCTTGCGCTACCCACTGACAACCACTTTCTTGAATAGTCTTCAGTTTGCGTTTTGTTAGTTTTTTACCAGACTCTGCAAGTTTTTCACCTGAATCAGCGTTGATAAGGTCAGATGTTAATTTAACACCTTCATAAAACATGTTTGTAAATGCCAATGCAAATTTCTTAGACTTAAGACGCACATCAACGCGGTCGTAAAAGATATCAAGAATTTGTTGTTCTTCCATACCCATTGCACGCAACATGTATGATGCCGGCAATTTACGGCGACGGTCAATACGAACGTGTACGTTATCTTTATGGTCAAATTCAAAGTCTAACCATGAACCACGGAATGGAATTACACGTGCAGAGAATAAAAGCTTACCGCTTGAGTGACTCATACCTTTATCGTGATCAAAGAACACGCCAGGTGAACGGTGCATCTGAGAAACAACCACACGCTCTGTTCCGTTAATTACGAAAGTAGCGTTATGCGTCATTACAGGGACGTCGGCCAAGTAAACTTCTTGTTCTTTTATGTCTTGAACGCTACGCGCACCTGTATCTTCGTCTTCTTGCCAAACAGTCAAACGAAGTGTTGCTTTAAGGGGAGCACCGTATGTCATGTTACGTTGCATACATTCAGCAACGTCAAATTTTGGTGCATCAAATGAATAGTTTACATATTCAAGTTCAGCTGTGCCTGTGTTGTCTGTAATAGGGAAAACGCCTTTAAACGCGTCACCTAAACAAGCAGCTGTTGTATCTTTTTTAGTTTCCGCAGGCTCAAGAAAGGCCGCGAAAGATTTCTTTTGAATTTCCAGTAGGCTCGGAAGAGCTGCTACAGATTGAATTTTACCGAAATTCTTACGGATTCTCTTCTTATCAGTGAAGGAGTAACTCATATTCATATACCTTTGCGCTAGTTGTATAATCATTCATGCATCTTGCATGGTGCCTAAGCGTTCTATTTTTTTTAAAGAGGAACCAAACCTTGGCGTAAATAAAACCTCTTTCGTGGTATCTTTAAGTTTTTACCCTCAAAGACGGCAGAATGCCAGCAGTCTAAATGACTGCTGACTTTCTCCCTAAGTGATTCTCAATTGAACTATTTAAGTTCAACTGTAACACCAGCTTCTTCAAGTTGCTTCTTAACATCTTCAGCTTCTTCTTTAGAAACACCTTCTTTAACTGCTTTAGGTGCAGCTTCAACAAGTTCTTTAGCTTCTTTTAAGCCAAGACCAGTGATTGCGCGAACAACCTTAATTGCTCCGATTTTGTTGTCGCCGAAAGAAGCAAGAATTACGTCGAATTCTGATTTCTCTTCAGCAGCAGCGCCACCAGCAGCAGGTGCAGCAGCAACAGCTGTCGCTGCAGCGCTTACGCCCCACTCTTCTTCAAGTGTTTTAACAAGTTCAGCTACTTCCATTACTGTAAGTGTAGAAAGTGTGTCTTTAATTGCATTTAGATCTGCCATTTTAATATTCCTTTATTTAAAAGTATGTCTGTTAAATTATTTAACGATTTCCAATAGTTACGCTGCTTTTGACTTTGCATCCAATACACGTACCAAGCTTGTGCCCGGTTCGTTAATTGTACGCACCAACTGTGAAGCTGGAGCCATAAGTGTAGCCAGAAGTGTCGCACGAATTTCGTCAAGTGATGGCATTTTAGACAATGCTTCAACACCAGCTTGATCAAGCTTCGTAGTTCCCATAGCACCACCGATAATTTCGAAGGCTTTATGAGTTGCGGCGAACTTTTGGGCTACTTTTGCAGCAGAAACAACGTCGGTACCCATTGTAAGAATTGTAGGACCTGTCATGAACTCTTCCAAGTTCACGTAAGGTGTGCCTTCAAATGCGATTTTAGCAAGACGGTTTTTGCACACACGTACAACACCTTCTTCTTCTCGCATTGCATGACGCAATTCTTCTAATTCAGATACCGTAGTACCGTCATAGCGAGCAACAACAATGGACTCAACACCGTTAAGTGTTTCGCTAAGCTCTTTAACAAATGCTATCTTTTGAGCTTTATCCATAAGATTTCTCCTTTAGTATTTGAATTTAGAGACCATTCTCTAAACTCATCCCATGTTCACCTGTTGATTCATGACATACTTTTTTGTAATCAAAAAATTGTGTCACTGTCTCGGACGGATAATACATAAGTATTGATTACGAAGGATTCAACCCCCTCACCGCCTATCTTCAACAGGTAGGTTATTTATTCAAAGAACAAACAACCAATCATCACTAGGGTCCAAAGACCCTAACGACGAATTTCTTTAAGCTTCTACAGAAGCCGAGCTAACTTTAATGCCAGGCCCCATTGTAGACGTTACATTCATTTTCAGAATGTACTGACCTTTAGCGCCAGAAGGCTTGTCAGCCTTAACGCGTGCAGTCAACGCTTTAATGTTATCTACAAGCTTATCTTTACCGAATGATTTTTTACCAACTAGAGTGTGAACGATACCGTTCTTCTCTGTGCGGAATTCAACCATACCAGCACGAATATCTTCAATAGCTTTTGCTACGTTTGGTGTTACCGTACCCAATTTAGGGTTTGGCATCAAACCTTTTGGTCCAAGGATTTTACCAAGTTGACCAACGATAGGCATACAGTCAGGCGCTGCAACCACGACATCGAAGTCAAGGAAACCACCTTTAACCTTCGCAGCCAAATCATCACCACCAACAACGTCTGCACCAGCTTTTTTAGCTTCTGCAACTGCATCGCCCTTAGCGAATACAGCAATACGTACAGTTTTACCTGTTCCGTGTGGTAGTACAATTGTACCACGTAGCATTTGGTCCGCGTGACGCGGGTCCAAGTTTAAATTATATGAAACTTCTACAGACTCATCAAATTTTGCACTTTGACAACCTAATAGTGTTTCAACTGCCTCACCTAAATCGTAAATCTTTTCGCGATCTACAGTTTCAGTGAAAGTCTTGATTCTTTTAGCGAGCTTTGCCATTTTTGACGCTCTCCTACTTTAATTGTAGTTATATTAAACAACCTCACAAATAATTGCGAGAAACTCACAGTAATCTTTAGTCGATTACTGCAAGCCCCATAGCGTGTGCGCTACCTGCGATAATTTTCACAGCTGCGTCCATATCATTTGCATTAAGATCTTTCATTTTGATAGTTGCAATTTCTTCCAACTGCTTGCGATTCACCTTACCGACTGTACCGGCACCAGAGTTTGGTGCGCCGTGTCCTTTTGCGATTTTAGCCGCTTTGCGAAGCAAGAAGCTTGCAGGTGGCGTTTTCATCTCAAAAGTAAATGTACGATCATCGAAAGCTGTAATAATCACAGGTACCGGAGCACCTTTCTCAAGTTCTTGAGTAGCAGCGTTGAAAGCTTTACAGAATTCCATAATGTTAAGACCCTTTTGACCGAGGGCTGGACCTACTGGAGGGCTAGGATTAGCGCCACCTGCAGGTACCTGGAGTTTAATATAACCAATAATTTTTTTCGCCATTTTTTAATACTCCAGTTTTTACATTAGTTAACGTTAAAAGCCCCATTTCAAAGAGACGGAACCTATAACAACAGTCAGCTATTAACACGTAACAGCACCCCTGTAAAGTTTTCTTTTAAATTTTTATCATTTTTTTTATTTTTTTTACGATGCATTTTTACATCCCAAAATAGTAAACAGTTTAACCTTAAATCACAAGAACTTTATAACTTAGACGCATACAACCGTATATTTTAAAAAGAAATAACTGGCAAAACACCCCCCTTTTATTGTTATACTGAGCACAAGCAAAAACAAACCATGCGCCAACAAAGGGAATTCAATCAACAATGGAACAATTTTATTTCTTTAGCATGCTTACGATTGCCATTGTTATTTCACGCACCCCCCTGCGCTACCCTTTTCAGTGGATGGAAACATTCTTTCACGAAATCAGCCACGGCATTGCTTGCATTTTAACCTTTGGCCGCATTCATCGCATTACTTTAGAATTTAACGGTGCAGGTTGCTGCAGCACTTACGGTGGGTGGCGTATCCCCACTCTACTCGCAGGCTATTCAGGCGCTGTCACTTGGGGCGCCGTCATTTACCTTGCAGGCTGGTCACTCAGCACAAACAATGACATATTCCTCTTATATTTCCTTATAGGCACACTCGGCGTTGCAACGCTACTTTGGGTACGCAACCTTAAAACACTACTCATTATGATCATCATGGCACTGATATTTTGGATACCGACACTTATACCCGAAACAAACTTCCCTGCATACGCCATAGAGTTTTACGGCATATACGTGGTACAAAGTGCCATCAGCGCCCCACTCAACCTTATAGATGGCAAGCACGTAGGTGACGGTGCCGACCTCGCAGATATTACACTCATATTCCCAGAAGGTGTATGGATACTTGGGTGGCTTGCCTATGCCCTCGCCGTGACCTTCTGGTTATGGCAAATCACAATCCCCGCTTCAGAACGCCTTGTTCATAACGTATCGTGGCTACCTTACCTCTAACAAAGGTAGATTGACACCCCCGACAAATAAAAGTATATATACAAACAATAACTTCTACTGAAGCACCTCATTCCTTTTACATCACACACCTCACAGGAGGTTCACACCATGCTTATTTTACGCATTATCATTATCATCGCCGTCATAGTGATGACATATAAGCTCTTTACTTGGCTTTTCGCGCCCTCACACGAAGGCGGCTCAAAAGCAGGTAAATTAGCAGCTGGCATACTTTGGCTCATCTGGTTCTTCGCACCTTATGTCCTCATCTTCTTTTATGGCGATGCCATTCAAAATTTTAGCTTTAAAGTCGCTGGCGAACAGCTTTCACTCACAGCACTTACCGTTGGCTACCAAGTGTTTATTGTCACGGCACATCTTTGCATTGGCTTTGTCCACGCACGCTACCGCTGGAACAAACTAGACAGAAGCAAGACAGCTTACGTAAAAGCCAACAAGGCCGAACTTGAGACCGCATATGCAAAAGAAGATATGAGTGCCATGACTTTCAGGCAATGGCTTCAAATCAAAGGCTATAGACCAAACCTTTCAGATCACATCAACCAACTTGCCGGATGGGGCATGTTTTGGCAGTGGTATCTTTTTGTTTTTATATTAACAACATTTAAAAACGTTATACAAGGCACTGGTAAAAACATATTCAAACTATGGCAAAACCTCGCCAAAGCTTTTGGTAAAATATTCCAAAAAGATCAGGATAAAAACTGGAAAGATATCGACAAAGACAATAAAGACGACGAGCACAAAAAGTAACAACGCAAAAACACCCTATCAATTTGATAGGGTGTTTTTTTATAGGCAAAAAAAACAGGCGCCGAAGCACCTGTAAAATTTCTAAGCAAAGCTTATAATTTTTCGATTTGAACGTAATCCAACTCAATTGGAGTTGTACGGCCAAAGATAGAAACAGAAACACTAATCTTCTGAGTTTCCTCATCAACACCTTCAACCAATCCTTGGAATGTTGCAAACGGACCTTCAAGAACACGGATCTCTTGACCCACTTCAATATCCATCACTGTGCGTTCAGTTTCAACACCTTCTTCCATTTGCTTAAGCATACGATCAGCTTCAGCATTTGAAATAGGAAGAGGCTTACGGCCGCTTTCAGCACCAATAAAGCCAATCACGTGTGTTGTACCTTTAATAAGAATCCACACTTCATCCGTCATTTGAGCTTTAACTAAAACGTAACCAGGGTAGAATTTACGCTCAGACTTAACTTTCACGCCTTTTTTAACTTCTACAACTTGCTCAACAGGAATAACGACATCTTCAATAAGCTTGTCAAGACCCGTCATCAACGCCTGCTCTTTAATCGCAGATTGAACGCGTTTTTCATAGTTACTACGTGCTTGGATAACATACCAACGTGCACGTTTAGCAGGCTTTGCGCCCTTTGCTGCTTTTTTAGTTTCAGCAGGAACCGCTGTTTCTACCGCTTCCACTTCAGCTGTCTGACTCTTATCTACCATTTTATTCTGCTCCAATTATCATATGAACAACTTGGTTTAACCCCAAGTCAACTACCCACAAATATGCGGCTATAAAAAACACCAACACAGTAACACCCAAGGTCATCAACCTTGTTGAACGCATGTCAGGCCAAGTTATCTTGGCTGTTTCTGCACGCACTTCGCGTAAATAACGCATCACATTCATTTACTTATCCCTTTAAATTAAAAAGTATAACTTTTATCCCAGTCGCCTGTTTCACCATCTGAAACCAACTTAAAAACGTCTGGCATCTTTATTCTTGTCCAATCATCGTAACCAAAAGCGTTATCAAAAACCTTTAATACTGCGCCAATAGGCATACCATGTGTACAAATTAAAATTGTTCGCCCCGCATGCTCTTTTGCCACCTTGTTAAGAGCCGCCATAAAACGCAATTGACACTCACGTATAGACTCACCGCCCTCTGGTGAAAAAGTAACATCATCCCACATTTTTTTAGACAATTCTTGAAAATCAGCTGGTGCAAGATACTCACTCACAGCGTTCAGCTCACGAAAGCCTTCATCAAGAAGGATAGGCGAATTTGAATTTAGTGCAAACGGCTTAACCGTTGAAATTGCACGTTTATACGGGCTAGAATACACAACCTCAATACCGAGATCTTTTAATTTATAAAAAACATCACGTGCTTGAAGTGAACCCTCTGAAGAAAGCTCCCAATCTGCATTTTCAATCCCACTCTCGGGAACTGTTTCCGCTTGCCTTAACAAATAAACCGTTGTCTGCGCCATATAACATTTTCTTTCACCTAAGTTTATAAAAAATGGCAGGGGTAGAAGGACTCGAACCATCGACACCTGGTTTTGGAGACCAGTGCTCTACCAACTGAGCTATACCCCTACAAAGGTGTTATTAAGGAGATATATAATCATTATTTAAAAAAATATCAACCTTAAAAAAAGACCCCTACTTGGGCCTCTTGTTTATTTCTACACCAACTCTTTTCCTTTTGCAAAGAAAAAAAGAAAAAGAGCGGTAAAAACCACTCTTTTTTCAATTATATCGATTTCAAGACTTTACAAGAATATCCGTGGCGGCAATTGCCTGAACCAACAAGGCCTCACGCAAATCAGCGTCGTCTACGTTTTCGTAGTAAGGCATATCAACGTCAACTTCACTTGGATCTTTAAATTCAGCTAAAACGCAAGGCTTAACATCATTGGGCACAACAATGCTATGATGAACGCCATGAACAGGGCTAAAGACAACAAAGCTTCGCTGCTTTCTGTCACGCAATACCGTGGCTTTATCAATTTGAGTTACTTTCATAAAGAAACCTCCAATGGGTGTAGGATATGGGATAAACGGTAATTAAAATATAACATCTGCCTAAATAATATATGCCACTTACAGCACGATTACAAGCGCAACCAGATAAATATAAAGAACAAATGCTCAAAAAAGGTATTTTTGTGACATGAATAACACCGCCCTACATGGCGTATATAGCCACTTTTAGCCAAACAAAACATCCAATCATTACTTCGCTTACAGCACGTGTTATATTAAAGCCATGACGTCAAAAAACAAATGGCACTTGAACAACACAACAGATCACACAGATCTGCGCATTCCATTGCGCCCTAATCGCGGAAAAAACCTGCCTCTTTTTAGCGCACTCATTAGCCTAACAAGTGTATTTTTTAGCAGCGGCACACATGCCTTAGACGATGCAACTACTTATGAAAACAGTTACACCTTCAACCTTCAAGGTATTGTTGTACATGGCGGAAAAAGCTTAATGGATAGCGACACGCTTCAAAACATAAACAACCAATATATTGGTAAAGAAATAGGCATGCTGGATATAAAAAACATCAGCGATACAATTTCTAAATATTACGCCTCTCAAGACATGAAAAATGCAAAGGTTAGCATACAGCTTCCCAAAATAGGCTCTCAAAAGCTGCACATTTTTATTAAGGAGCCCTATAGCTTTCATAAAAAAACACAAGATACCGCGCTCATTGGTGCGATTAATTTCACAGGCAATATCACCGCACCACATGAAGGTATTTTAAGCATAGCCGATAGTTATGTAAACCAGCCTTATTCTTTAGTTTTAATGATGCAGCTTAAAAAAGACCTTAAAGCGCATTATACCAAAAACAATATGATGAGCCCTATTATTTCATTACCTGAATTTGAAACAAGCACTGGCGATGTTTACATTAACATCATTGAAAACGCATCAAAACCAGACACCTCATTAACATCTGACAACACACCACTCATTAAGCTTGTGCAAGAAGAATTACCACAAAAAGAAGCCGTTCAACCAACCATACAGCACGAAGTATCACGCGGTATCTTTTTAAAAGCACCTGCACCGAAGGGCTGGGAAGAACCTGAACCGACCTTTCCCATTAAAAGCAAATCAACAACCCCCTCTATTAAAAAAAAAGCTGATATAGCCCCCCTTCAAAAAAAGAAACCTGTCACTGTAAAAACGGAGCAAACAACAGCGCCCATCATCAATCATAGCGCTGAAAAAAAACAGAACCATCGCCAGATACAATAGACCAAGCCATTGAAAAAACAGAGTTTAAAAAAATATCAGACACACTTACATTGTTTGACCGCAGTGACTATAACCTCCTTATTCTAGAGTTAACCATTGACAATAACCGCCGCAGTAACGGTATTAGCAGTTACTTAGATCACACGACCGACCTTTTGTATGTACCCATGAGTGAACTTGCAGAAGCACTTTCGTTCCCACTTAAAGTCACATCAACGACAGGTAAAATATCGGGTTCTTTTCTGACACCTGAAAACACATTTGAACTGGATATGGATGCACAGACTCTTTTTATTCAAGGTGAAAAAGTACCATTCCCAACTAAGGGCATAAAAGCCAGCCACCACGATATATACGCGACGCCTGAAATTTTACAGGACTGGCTCCCTGTAGAGCTTAACTTTATATACGCCGAGCAACGCCTCGACATTACCACACACAACGAATTACCATATCAATCATATGCCAAACGACGTGGCATATGGCAGCAACTAAAAGAAAAACAACCTGCAACTGAAATCGACGCACCTCTTAAAGCACTTGAACGTAAAATTATATCCAAACCATCTTTGTACGCGGCACTCAACACAAGAATCTCACGCAACAGTGACGACGAAGTAACAAATAACAACAAACTTAACTTACAAGCATCAGCCAATGTCTTGCAAATGGCGGGGCATTTATCAGCCAATATAACCCACCAAAATGACTCAAAAGCAGAAATTAAAAACGTTAAAGCAACACTCACAAAACTTGACCCAACAAAGCAAATGCTAGGCCCATTAAATGCATCTCAAATTGAGCTTGGTGATATCAACTTTCAAACACAACCGCTATTAACGGCCAGCAATGCTGGGCGCGGTATTTTTGTTTCGAATAAACCTATCAATGCCGTGCGTGACCCCGATAACTTCAACATTACAGGAAATGCACCCGCTGGATGGGATGTTGAAATCTACCAAAATGGCCTACTCCTAAACTTCCAAACCGTGGCAGCAGACGGACGCTATAATTTTACGGACATCCCGCTTCAAACAGGTAATAACGTGTTTGACATAAAAATATTTGGTCCAAATGGTGAAAGACGGCAATTCCAAGAAGAATTTTATCTTGGGCAAGGCACACTTAAAAAGGGTGAATTTAATTACGACTTCATCGCAACTGAATCAAGCGGTGCGCTTATTGAAAATAAAGAAACAGAAAATAAAAATGACGGTATTGTTTCACTCAACACTGAATACGGTATCAGTAAAAACTTTTCCGTACTGGCGGGGCTGTACAATGGCACACTCAACAGCGCAGACAACAAGGAAACCGCCTATACTTTAGGCATGCGCACCGCCCTCTTTGGAACAGACTTGCAAACCGATTACATAAACCACAGCAATAACGCGAGCGCTTATCAATTTAAGGCACGTAAAAAACTACTCAAAAACACCGACCTTGGCTTCAGCTACCGCCAAAATTTAAATGATGAACCCACAGAAGACCAAGTGGAATCATCAAAGTCTTTTTCTATCAACCAGCTTTTTAAATTTGAAGGCTTATCCGCTGTACAAGCAAGGGCTGAATGGGAAAATGAACAACTTCTATCGGGTATATCTCAAAATAAACTTACCACAAGGTTAGGCACAACTATATTTGGCATGAGCATAACCAACGACCTCGAGGCTATTTATCAAGAAAAAAGTGACATAGAAAACTACACAGGCACTCTTTCCATGAGTGGGCGTCTTGACGAATTTGACATTCGCGGTCGTGCGGATTACAGGCTAAAAAATAATGCTGGTATAAGCCAAATTAACGCGCGTATAAACGGCAAGCTATTCAACAGCGTTAATGCAGCAGCAAGTATGACGCAACGCTTTGAAGATGGTGCAAACCTTGCCCTGTACGACACATCTTTTAGCTGGAAATTACCTAAAGCCGACTTTGGTTTCACACTAGGTGGTGACACACAAGGCGAAGTATATGCAGGTATCAATATTGCCAGCTACTATATGCCTGCGGGTAAAAACTACACCTCCCAAAACAGCGCGCAAGGATCATATGGTGACGTGCAAATTAACGTACGCGCCTTTTTAGACGATAATGAAAATGATATTTACGACAACGACGAGAAACTTCTGGAAAATGTTGTTTTTCACTATAATAAAAGAGGCCATATCGCCCGTACAGATAACCAAGGCATTGCAACACTCTTAAGGCTCAACCCTTTTAGCGAGAATTTGATATCCGTTGATACCTTATCTCTACCTGATATTTACATAAAACCTGTGCACGAGTTTATGAATGTCATGGGAAGGCCCTACCAATACGGCACGGTTGATTTCCCCTTGCGTATAGAAGGCAAAGCCACAGGCAGTATCACATATCACGAAAATGGTGCTGTGCGCCCGCTTAGCGGCATCACCTTACAAGCCATCAACTCAAAAGGCGAAAGTGTTGCACAAACAGTCAGCGAAGTTGACGGATACTATACATTCACAAGCATACCAATGGGTACATTCACTTTAAATCTGAGCCAAGAAGACTTAGACACCTTAGGCGAAAACCTGAACGTCGAAAAACCTGAAAGCTTTAGCCTCAAAAGCACTCTACCATTTGTAGACGGATTGAATATTGATATTTTAAATGGAGCAACCAACCCTGAAATAATTATAGACAATAGTTTAAATGATATGGTCAATGAAGAAGCCAGCCCCACCAACATTATTCAACAGAGCCCGCAACCTCAAAACTAAATTTATCTAGTAAGTTTTCCTTACCTAAATCACCCCACATCCAAATTGTGCCGCAACTATCCTTTAAAGGATTAAACAACGTTTTTATAAAAATTGAACACATATTTACAACATAAAGAACTCTATTAGATTATATATACTTGACCACTCCATTAAAAAACTGGAGAATTTAAGGATAATGAATGATTTTATACAAAAAAACCCAGAGCTGCATAACAGAAGTGATGATATTGCAGATAAATTACAGGCGATTGCCAACGGCAACCGCCTACGCATTTTGTGCCATCTTGCGGCCGGCCCTTTATCTGTGGGTGAAATTGAGGAATTCGTTGGACTTTCGCAATCTGCAGTATCACAACATCTTGCAAAGTTAAAGCGCGCGCAAATTGTTATGTCTAAAAATGACGCACAAACACACTACTATTTTATTGAAGACACCAGTATTTTAAGCCTTATTTCACAAATGCATCAAACATTTTGCGAAAAAGGTTTGGAAGGTTTAGATTAAGCACTCTGAAACTGCTTCACAATTTGGGATACAACCTCATCCACATTAAATGGCTTTTGAATATATACGTCTATCAAATCACGTCGATGCCCATCATTAAGATCACTCATCTCATAAGCCGTTAATAGAAAAATAGGGATATTGTAGGTTGCCGGGTCATCTCTTAGAAGTTCAGCAGCTTCCATACCATCCATATTAGGCATACTCCCATCCATCAAAATAAGGTCTGGCAATATAGTTTTCGCAAGTTTAACAGCCAAAACACCGTCCTTTGCAACAGTTACCTTATAACCTTTAAGCTTCAGCTTTCTTTCCGCTAACATGCGAATAACAGGGTCATCATCTACAACTAAAATATGTAAACCGTCTTCATTCTTTTGAGGTTCAAGCTTTAATCCTCTTGGTAATCTTTCATGTTTCGTATGCATATCATAATCTTTCAATGGTTCATCCACACCCCTTGGTAGCTTTAAAGAAGCCTCTTCACACCCTTCGCTACATACATTTATTAAGTTCTTTAATAAAGTATCTGCCTGCTGCATTGCGTCGTCTTTACTGAATTTAAAAACATCTCGTAATCTCATCTCAATAAATTTTGCAATACCACCCTCTTCCGTCAAATTAAATGTTAAACAAAGCCCCGCAACTTTATGTATAACATCTAGCAACATTTTTTGCTTATCTTCGCTAAGTTCTTTATGAACCATAAGCTCATGGAAATCTTTCATGTCACATATATAAAGCTGTAATTGTTCTACAAATTTATGATATATTTTCAAATCTTCGCGATTCATTTTATTCCCAATATTTTTCTAAACTATAAATTATAGCTTAGCCTGTAGATTTAATTCCTGCAACAAATTCCCCCTTCCCCATATTATCCTTAATTTATTAAAAATAATATCCGACTTCGTTTTAACAAGGTCAACATTTATTAAGTATAATTCATTTTGACTATCTAACACGTCTAACAAAGACCGTTTACCCAATGTAAATTCTTCTTGGTAACTTTTTACAACAATTTGTAATGACTCAACCTCTTTTTCTAGTAAATCCGCACGTGCTATTGCTAAATTATAATCGTACCAGTAGCCGTTGATAACATTTTCAATATCCATTACTTTTTGACGGTATCTTTCTTTCTTTTCGTTTAACTCAGCTATTGATTTACGTTTACGCGCCAAATCTGCGCCACCATTGTATAAATTATATTTAAATGAAATCAACGCATTCGCCGTATTATCTGGTCCACGTATACCACCATTATTTTCGTTTCTATCAAGACCAATCTTAAAGTCAACTTCTGGCAAAAATTTTGACTGTGACGATTTAACTTTGTATTCTTCAGAATTCATTTCATATTTTGCGCGTAAAACACTTGGATTTTGATCGTTTGCAATGTCGATAACATCAATAAGGTCTTGTTCCATTTCAACTTTTATATTGGTATCCAGTTTACCATTTACGTCTAATGGAACCCCCACAATACGTTCATATTTATCGAGCGCTTTTTTAACATCTTTTTTGGCATGTGCAATTTTTTCTTGAGATCGATACAAACGCGACCTAGCTTGTTCAACATCACCTTCCGTACCAATTTTATAGTCATATCTTTCCTTCATTTGAGAAAGAAAGATTTTATGCAGAGCTTCATTATTTTTAGCCAAGTTCACAACCCTTCTCGACGTATAAACGTCTAAATAAACCTCAATAGCATTTAAAGCCAACAGATCTATAGCCTCGTCAATTCTATACTGACTTGCTTGTAGTTTTTCTTTTTCAGCTGCCACACCATGGGAAATACGCTGCCCATTATAAATAGATTGCTTTAAATCAATGGAGCTTGTTGTGCTCCAATAATCCACGCTACCTCTCGAATCTGTACGCCCAGACCGCCCGCGTGAAGCACGATCGTTCGTGCGCTCCCAACCACTTTCTGTGGTGATGTCAACCTTTGGATAATAACCACTTTTAGCCGTTTTAATTCTTTGTTTTTGTGCACCATATAAATGCTTCACTATACCAATATCCGGATTATTTTGAATGGCCATTTCAATAACATCTTGCACATGCAATACAATAGCCTGTGATGGCGTGGCCAACACAAAGGCGAGTAACAACTCTAAATACAACAATCTTTTTATATGTAATAACTTCATAAAATAAGTTTGGAGCAAATCAATAATTCATGCATCTAAAACCTACATATGTAAGTAAGAGATATACACCCTAAACACATGTTTTATAATGCAAAGTCCTCTTAAAATCAACTTACAAACTTCAGAATAATTATAGATAATTCATCCGACATAACAAAAAAATTCTCTTTATAACTCACATTTCCTTAACTTATAAAACATCTCAACATCTTAAACTGATTGTTTCGTGTTAATATTTATTCATACAAATATAAATTAAAGAGAAAATGAGTTGCCGATGGATATTCTTATTTCAGATGACAGCCCTGTAACATTAAAATTTTTACAAAAAGTTCTAGAAAATTGGGGGCACAACGTTACTGTATGTACTGATGGAGCTGAAGCTTGGCAAAAAATACAAGATGAAAACGCGCCTAAACTTTGCGTCATTGACTGGGACATGCCTGCCATGTCAGGCATAGAAGTTTGCAAAAAAGCACGCGCCGCCAACCTAGACAGATATATAATATTTTTAACAGCAAAAGATGATGCCTTAGATATTGAAGAAGGTGTCGAAGTTGGTGCGGATGACTATATCTGTAAGCCGTTTAGGCAAGAAGAACTTGATATACGTATCCGAGCAGGCATGCGTATTTTAAATTTGGAAAAAAAGCTTAATATTCCTCATAATAAGGCCATTTTAGATAAGATGGATTAATCCTGTTACTTCTCAAACAAAACCCTCTCTAACTATGTTAGAGAGGGTTTTGTCTATGGGTTCCATGCATAATGATTAACGGCTAAATTCAATAAGCGCTAACTATCCAACATCACACTGCCGTCATCATGAATAACTTCTGCCAGTAGTTGAATCACAGAAAGGTCATATTTACCCTTTTGATTCACCATGTATTTAATAGCCTCTTCTGGCGTATAAATCTTATTTCCACGCCTAGGCGCCACCAACTTGCAAAAATTATCACACACACATAAAATACGGGACAATTTTGAAATATCAGATGATCCCAATTTATTTGGATATCCGCTGCCGTCTAAATGCTCGTGCATCGCATAAACCGTTTTAACAATAGGTAACCCCCAATCGACTGTATCTAAAATATAGGCCGTATCTTCAATGTGTGTTCTATATATAAGGAGATCCTGATCATTCAACTCCTCTTCAGATTTTAATATCTCAATAGGCACATAGATTTTACCAATTTGTGACAAACTTGCTGAAATTTCTAGCGTCAACTTATCTTTGGCTGATAAGGATAATCTATCGGCAATATCAGCTATGAAATTTTTAACATATTTAGCATGTTTTAAAAGGTGCATATCATGCCTTTCCATAATACGCATCATAGAACGCATAGAGTTTTTCATAGCACGCTCTCGCAAGTGGCGCTCTTGTGCAATTTCTGTTACATCACGTATCACAGTTAAAATGCCTACAAATTTGTGATTTGCATCTAAAAATGGAGACTTAACAATTTCTAAATAATAACGTTTATCATGTATAATAAAGCTTCTCTCTTCAAAAACATCTTTTTTCGTTTTTAGCAGTTGCTTATCCATTTTTTCTAACTCTGCGGCAACACGGTCTCCATATAACTTAACATCATTAGAGCCAATCACGTCGTCGTAACTCAGTTTAAAAAACTTGGCAAACAATGGGTTTACATACACATATTTCCCATCAAAATACTTCAAACCAATATGTTCAATTACTGCACTATTGATGCTCATTAACAAATTACGCTGTGCATTTACTTTACCTGCAAAGTTTTGATACTGCTCCGTCAACATACGTTGGCGTACTTCTTTATGACGCCACCAAAAAGATAAAAACATAATAAAAAACATAAGCGCAATAAGCTGTCCAATAATTTGCAACTGTCTACGCTGAATAATTAAATCTGTATAGGCCTCCTTTAAAGAAAGAACACTCATAATAACAAGCGGTATTTTTTTTACATTTTTCTTAATCATCAGCACCTCACCATTTCTTGGTAACACGCTCGAATTAGAACCAAACTTAGGTATTTTGGATAGGTCAAACTTACCTTCTGTACGTAAATAAAATATACTCCATACTTGCTTATACTCTTCTAAGCTATCAATATCTTTATCTTGTGTAAAAATACCCTCAGCGTCAAAATTTAAACGCACCATAGCCACACCACCATTCACCTTTTGGAAAATATGCAAACTTTCTCCATCTAAACTATTAAGGCTTCGCTTCATAATATGTTTAAGCTTATCTTTTACAGACATGGTCACAACCAAAACACCAACCACACGTTTACCGCTTTCATGTTTTGTTTCCTCGCCGCCTTGATCTTTAGCCTTATTTTCCATGTCTTTTAAAATAAAGATAGGTAAATAAACATCCATCAACATATGCGACCCATCCATACGTAAAGGCGAATATATCGGTTCTCTCTTTGTAAAAGCTTCACGCGTATATTCCGCGTAATTTTCAGGTAATTCACCCGCACCATAACTCTTAAGATATGCCTGGGTGCGTCTGTTAATTAAATGCGCTTCAACAAATTCATTTTGCGTCACAAATGTAGAAAGTATTTCACCGATATAAAGCAGTTGTTGAGCCATATCATCCTTAGGGTTTTGCAAATATTCATGTTCATTAACGTCCATTGCAAACATTTGAATCACACGTGAATGTGTTATGCGCTGCGTCGTGGAAACAATTCCTTCTAACCATTCATCGATCGCATCAGACTTTGTCTGAGCCACAATTTCAATGCGGTCCATGTATCGGCCATCTACGTTACCCTCTTGGCTTTTTGTAATCTCGTTTGTAATCAAATAAGCGATCATACTTAGAAATGGTAAAATAGAAATAATCATAAAAACAACCCAAGGTGCAAAAGGTTCCTTCTTCGACGGTACCACTGTTAATTCTTTTATATTTTCAAATTCATTCATCTTCATTTCCACCTATATTTTGATAAAGCTTCGGCTTATAAACCCATTGATTTAAATCATCTATCGCATAAATTGGCATATATAAATTCACCAACTTTTTTCGTTCTAAAACCACATTGAAATTATTACTAAGAACAAACACTTCATTTTTAATTCGAACAAATAAAAAGCTATCTTTTAAACCTGTTAATGTGTCCCTCACCACCACGATACGCATATTTTCATTTGTGTATCCAAGCCTCTTCAATATAAAATACTTAAGAACTGTAAATACACCTGTGTGCGTTGGCTCATCTAAAATCGTCATTGCATCCTGCCAAGGTTTATTTAAAGTAGGGCCTAATTCCAAATTAATGTATCTATTTAAAAGACGTATTTTCTCGACGCCACTTTCTTTGTTTATAGTTTCTAATTTTGACAAAATAGCTAAAATTTCTAAGTCGTTGCACTTTATTTTTTGTGCTGCACATTCATTTATGCTCGCAATATTCCGACTCCAAAAACTGATAGAATTCTGCCATAAAGGTAAAGAAGCTGTCATAGGGTTATCTTGACTTTGATAACCTTCAAAATGAACCCATTCTTCTTCATTTGCGGCAAATGTTTTCGCAATGAAAAATTGAATCAATATAAAAACAAATGCGTATATTGCTAGCCTCATTTACCGCTCCTTCAATGCATTATTTTTAGCTTTTGAAATAGGCTTAAGAATGTAATCTAGTACTGTTTTTTTACCCGTCACAATATTTACATCCGCAACCATGCCCGAAATAATAGGCAGAGGCCTTTCAACCGTACCTAAATAGTTTTGTTGTGTTCGCACCAATATTTTATAAACAAGCTCGTCGTTATCATTACGGATAGAGTCAACACTAATACGCTCTAGCTTTGCTTCCAAACCACCATAAACAGAAAAATCATAAGCAGAAATTTTAACCAAAACACGTTGATCAGGCCTTAAAAAGGCAATATCTCTTGGCTTTACTTCTGCTTCAATTTTAAGAGTATCTTCAAGTGGAATAATTTCAACCAAGTCCATTCCAGGTTTAACCACACCACCCACCGTATTCACTAATATACGTTTAACTGTGCCTCTCACAGGGGAGCGCACCGTCGTACGTTCAACCTTATCTTTGGACATTTTAATTAACGCTGTAATTTGTGCATATTCATCTTTTAATAACAAAAGTTCTTCAATATTCTTACGCCTAGATAAATTGATATATTCTTGAATACGCTCAAGAAATTCTTCCTTTTCACCATTCGCATTCATCATAGACAAATCAACATCATCTAGCTCTCGACGCATAACGTTAAGTTCGCGTTTTAAATTCAACATATCCACTTCCGAAACGATACGTTTATTAACCAGAGGTTCTGTCATTTCCAGTTCTTCTTGTAGCAAACTTAGTCCTGATTTAATTTTATCCTTACTGTTTTCAAACCCTTTAATTTCATCTTCTTTTCTTCTTATTTTTTGTTTTAAGATAGAAATAGTGGAATCAACTTCATCTAACTTGGCATAATACAAGCTGGTTTCATTGGCGACATATTTTTTGCCTTCCATCAAAGACTTCGCAGAAAATTTAGGCGCATTACCATCAATCTCAGCTTGCAACCGTGCAATTCTTGCTTGCAAGCTGTAATAACGTTCCTCTTTTTCTTCAAAAGTTGAAGCAAAGCCGGTGTCATCAATGCGTAATAATATGTCACCCCTTTCTACAACTTGGTTCACTTCAACCAAAATTTCTTCCACAATACCGCCTTCTAAGTTCTGAACAACTTGCACTTGGGAAGAGGGAATAACGCGACCAATAGCCCGTGTAACTTCATCGATGGATGCATAACGTGCCCAAAAATAAAACACGGCAAAAAATGAAATGATAATATATAAAAGAAGGTTAGCCTGTTTATTTATAGGGTGAATATATCTTAAAGTCATAGCGTATTTCCTTCTTTTTTATGAAGGATTTTCATAACTGAAAGTTTGTCGCCATCCGCCACCACTCGACCATTATCTAAAACAATCAATCTGTCTGCTAAGGAAAGCAATGCCATGCGATGTGAAATAATAACAAGTGTTTTAGCCTTCATATAAGGTTCAACTTTTCTTATAAATTCTAGTTCGGCTTGTGAATCCATGGCACTGGTAGGCTCATCAAGATAAAGTAAGGGCGCATTATGTGCAAAAGTCCTTGCAAGCGCCACGGCTTGTTTTTGCCCTCCCGAAAGCCCCTTCCCTTGCTCCCCCACCCAAAGGTCATAACCAGCAGCATTGCTATTCGCTAATTTGTCTACCCCCGCAAGGGCTGCAGAATAAACTAAACTGTCGTCATCAACTGACTTATGTTGCCCCATAAGTATATTTTCACGCAATGTGCCTGAAAATAAATATGGTTCTTGAGAAAGATAGCCAATTTGATCCCGTAATATACGGGGGTCGATCTGGCTAATTTCAAGACCATCAATTAAAATTTGCCCACTATCTGGTTCATAAAAACCCATAAGCAATTTCATTAAAGTTGACTTACCAACGCCTGTTCTTCCAATTAACCCCACCTTTTGCCCTGCTTCAATTTTAAAGGATATATTTTGAAGTGCCGCAACTTTGCTATGAGGATAAGTAAATGTCACATCTATAAATTCAATGGAGCCTAAAATTTTATCATGTTCAACAAAGCCCTTATCTATGCCGCGTTCAGTTTCACTTTTCATTAAATTATTTAAGCTTTCAAACGATGCAAGCGATTGCTGTAACTTCGAAAGAAAAGTGGCCATTTTTGTTAAAGGTGACAATGCACGTCCTGTTAAAATCGTACAGGCAATAAGCGCACCCACACTCATTTCCTTTTGAATAATTTGCTGCACGCCTAAAATAACCACACTTATCGTGGTAAACTGCTGTACTAAAACCGTAAAATTAACTGTTAAAACAGATATAACACGTGATTTAAACTGTAAAAATGCTGTTGAATCGACAGATTTTTCCCACTTTTTCTGAAAGAGGTTTTGTGAATTAGTTGCTTTAATGGTTTCAACACCATTGATAGATTCAAGCAATAAACTGTTTTTAGACATCTGTTCATTCAGTGTTTTTTTAGACACATTTGTAAGTGGTTTTTGGCTAAAGTAACTTACAAAAAAAACAATGGGAATAGCTACAAACAAGGGCGTTACAACGCTACCACCCAGCATATAAATAATAGACATAAAAAAGAATATAAACGGTAAATCAATCGCTGCAATGATAGAACCAGATGTAAAAAACTCTCGTAAATGTTCAAATTCTTTAACAGCGTGCCCTAAGGCACCACTTTGCATAGGCATAGCCTTTAACTTTAAATTTAGTATTTGTGCAAAAAGTTTCGAACTCAATTGCATGTCTAAATCACGTCCTGAATAATCAACAAAATAACTTCGCAAAGACTTTAAAATATAGTCAAAAACAAAGATAAGCATCACCCCTACCGCCAACACCCATAGAGTATCCATCGCTTCATTAGGCACAACACGGTCATAGACATTCATAATAAACAGTGGGCTAGCAAGCGCAAAAATATTAACAAAAAAAGTACACAATGCTACGCGTGCCATAACAGGCCTATTAGCTATAAGCGCAGCCTTATACCAAGACCTCTCAACAACGGGGTGCATAAAGCTTTTATTGATATTATTAGTTTCATATCCCATAGTAGAAAATTGCAAGAAAACACCGCTGTATAACGTTTCTAAGTCTTTTAAATGCAGGGGTATTTCTTGTTTTATATCTTTTGCATAAATCACATGTGAATAATGGCTATCTATGCTTTCTAACACACATGGTGAACCATCATTTAATATCAAAATAACAGGCAGTTTTATATGTGGAATATCTTCTAAGCCGCTTGTTATAATTTCCATTTGCAGACCAAGATTCTCAGCTGCACGTGGCATAAGTTCAAGTGTCAGTTTATCGTCAGCTTGTAAAGGCAAAGAAGCCAAGGCGCTATTGCCATTCCCCGAAAGAGAGAACTCACGTGATACAACGAGTAAGCACTCAAGAAAACTATCGATACCATCATGTGCATCTTCTTGAGTCTCAAGGTTATTATCTGTTTGTGTGTTCTTTGGCAAATATAAACGTCCTTTTCTTTCAGCTTAAAGAAAGCACGCGTTCACGTATATATAGAAATCAAACCATACGCTTAAAAACAGAGACTTACAGTAAATAAAAACACTTGTTTTTTTATATGTCCATCATTAAACAAAAGACAAGGTGCCGCCTAAATCAGCCCATCAGAATATCTTTTTAGATACAACAGAATACCTACTTTAGGGGCTGTCAGCGCATTTGTCTCATTGAATATTTAACACCTACATAAATAAGTAGAGAGAAAAAAAATTAAGGAATAAGACAATGGCTGACCCAGTAAGAATTGATGTATTAAGTGATGCGACGAACATCATTATCACTTCTGAAATGATAGAAAATAATGTGTCATCTGTCATAGAGATTGATCAAGGACAGTCCATTGACTTTCAAGATATTGATATTGAAAATGTCGACCTAAAAGTTGAAGATGGTAATCTTGTTTTAATCTTTGCAAATGGTAAAACCCTCATTATACAAAACTTCGTATCACTTGCGATTAATGGTGAATTTATTGACATCAACTTTAATGGTGATGCAGGGTTTAATGGCTCACAGTTTTTACAAAGAACTATACAAAGAATTAACGGTGAACAAGATACATCAAATGTAAATATACCAGGCAGCAATATATCTAGGGGAAATGCTTATGAAAGTCTAGACATTGAGGATATAGACGGCGTTGAAATTCCTCTTACTACCATCATAGCTGCACAGAATACTGAGCCTGAGCCAGAGCCTGAACCAGAGTTTAGCGTTATAAATGGTACCAATAATAAAGATACCATAAAAGGTAGCGAAGGCGATGATAGTATCAATGCCAAAGACGGTGATGATATTATACACGCTAGAGGCGGAAACGATATAATTAATGGCGGTAGTGGCAAAGACCATATAGATGCGGGTGATGGTAATGATACCATCCTTTGGGATAACCTTGATAAGCTTGTAAAAGGCGGTAAAGGATTTGACACTCTTAAAACCACCGACACTAGCAAACATATAGATCTATCAGATAAAAACATTAAGGAAATTGAAAATATAGATCTATCACATTCGGATTCAACCTTACATGTCACATCAACAGACATAGAAAAAGTCAGCGATTTTGATGGATTATTTGTAAAAGGTGAAACGGGTGCGCAAATAACAGCGAGTGAATTTATAAATCGAGGTGAAAATGTGACCTATGAAGGTGCAATATATGCCACCTATTCAACCCTAAAACCTGACAGCCCCGTCTTATTCGTAGAAATAGGATTAACCTTAAATGGTGAAAGTGTCGATAGCACCGCACCAAAAAGGTCAGGCGAAGCTGAAATGACTTTTATAACAGAGAGCGCGGGATATAAAAATACAGTTGGTTTTTATAATGTAGACGATGACGGCAATATAACCAATGTCCAAATAGGCTTTGAAAACGCTTCTCTACAAGGTAATGGGCACATAACCCCTGGAGAGAGCGTTAACATGGGTACTTATAGCCAAGGTGACGCGTTTCAAATATTTATTATTGCCAACGGTTATAACCAAAACCATCAATTTAGAGACATTGATACAGAAGTAGGATCGTTAAAATTCGTAAATAGCGATGGAGAAGATGCAAATATTCACGACACAGGCCCGCTTAGCCTAATCCACATTGATGATAGTGGTCATGAAACTGTTTTAAATGGTCCAATATACCACACAGAAAATGACAATTTGAATGCTGATAATGAAAGACACGCCCTCGTTACTGTAACAGAAGATGGAGAAAGTGTAAGAATTCAATTTGAGGATCTACACAACCTAGGAGATGGTGACTTTGACGATGTAGTACTAGATATTCATCTAGATGGTGCCTCAGCCGAGATAGCAGGTGAAAGCGTGAATGGTGGCGAAAACGGTGTCGGCAGTTATGGTATTATAGATCTGAGCGCTGTGGGTGGTGTAAACATTGTAGAACAGCAAGAAACTGAATATGATGAAAATGAAAGCGTTGATGACGATGGTAACAGCGACTTACTCGAAATAAGTATTGTATTAACCCAAGACGATTACGACTGTAGTGATGTGCAAAATGACGATCCCAACGTTATATTCTAAGTGTCATTACTTAAATAAAAGCCGCCCCATGGTGGCTTTTATTTACCGTCTTGACGAACCTTTATTTTCGTACATTTCGCTGTCAGCCACTTTTAAAAGCTTGTCCATAGTATGTCCATCTTCATAAGCAACCGCAAGTCCAAGGCTTGCACTCACGCTCACCTCAACCTTGGCAGACTCAAGATAAACTTCTTCTTCAATGGTGGATAAAATATCTTCCATATAACCTTCCGACTGCACACGGTTAACATCACGCAACATCACAACAAATTCATCTCCACCAATGCGTGATACAATCGCATCTTCAGGTAAATCACTCACCAATCTCTCTGCCACTGCTTTTAAAATCGCATCCCCTGCTTCATGGCCATATGTATCATTGATTGGTTTAAATTTATTTAAATCGATAAAAACTAAACTAAATTCGCTTTTATGGCTAAGTGCTGTTTCTACAGCGCCTGTTAAAGCGTCGCGGTTTGGTAGTCCCGTTAAAGGGTCAACCGTTGCAATGTTACGGTGATAATTTCTTAAAATACTACGGTATTGTTTAGCAGAAACGTCAAAACTCACATGCCCACCACCTTCAACAACACGTTCAATTTCATGAATATCTAGCCCTAATTTCTCTGAAACTTTAGTTAAATTATCATTACAAAAACGCAAGGCCGTGCTAACCATATCATAGTCGTCGCTGCTCGATTCTTTTTTAAGAGATTTTGCCTTACGCTTATGATTACGGTGGCGCATAAACTCTATTAAAAAGGCACCTATAACAATTAGCACACCAGCTAATAAATCATTGACTGTAATAGCAGAAATGTCCAACAAGCCAGCTTTAGCCATAAGCCATTCAATCGCATAGGTAAAGAATGGGAGTGTGGAAGACACCGCCATGAAAGTTTCAGTTTTAGCAACTTTTGTTGCATAAAAAAAGAAGTACATTGCAAGTGGAATAACCGTTAATCCCAGTAATAGGGCAATAAAAAATGTTGGTTTATGTGCAAAATCTACCAGTTCTGGCAAACCTGACATAAGCGGAAAAGCTTCAACAACTTGCCCAGCATTTGCCTTTAAATAAGCCAACCCAAGGGTAACAACTAAAAATACAAAACTGCTTACAAGTAACACATACCCTGCCACGCGTGAACGGGCACGTATGGTATTGGCATCGTTATTATCGGGGTGAATTTCGCCAAGCATAGCAGTTGCAACACTCGTTAGAGCAACAAAAAATATACATACCAAAGCCTGAACACGTATAGCTTCATCTAGCCCTTGCGCAATATAATAAAGCCCCATTAAAACTAAGGAACCACCAATAATATCACTTGTATGGGGTTTGCGCCCAAAACACATCCATGTCGCAACAAGTGACATCACAACAGTGGTGCGATTTAAAAAATTCATTTCAGTCGTGGTAATATAAATAAGAGCAAACATCTGAGCAATGTTCATAAATACTTCTAAAATACCATAAGCCCAAGTATGTCCACGCTTAAGTGTGGAAATACCACCAGACCCTGGCCCTGCTACAGCAATTAACATAAAAGCGGCTACAAAAAGAGTGACACAAATAAAGATAGTTGGTTCTACTTTATATTGCACAGCCGCATATCGAAATGACACATCATGCAATGCCCAAAAAAACATCGTTAAAAATGAAAGGATAACACCCTTTTTCTTATCAAGAACCATGAAAATTTAATACTTTATTATTTTAATAACTCAAACTTTAGATGCCGTTTTTATGTAACTTAAATTGAAATTGCAAAGTAAGCCATCCATCCAAAAATAACATTAACACTTAATAATAAAGCTGCATAGTAAAGAACCATATCAGGTCGACTTACCAACAACGCCTTGTTGCGTCCTTGCAAACGACTATTTTCTAGCTTAAGCATTTCAAGTTCTTGATCCTTACGTTCCAAGTCTGCCATTCGGCGCACATCTTCACGTTTATCACTTCCCTGAAAATCCTTTTGGTTTTGGCGACGTTCATCGCTTCGTGCTTTAATCACACGTAAAGGTGTTGGCTTGTTTACAAGCTCAACTATTTGTTGTTTTTCTTTTTGTTTAACCATTTTTTGGTCTTTCCCTTTTATCTTGCAGTTTCTTATAGGTGGGTGAACTAAATTTCAACCTTCAAAAAACTGTCACAACCTAGGGTTTAATTGCGCCTTATTACAATTCAACCCTACCTTGCATCTCTACAAGACGTGAAGCCGTGCGCTCAAAGGCAAAAGCACTCTCCCCCACAAGACAAAGTTGCTGAGGCATATCAGCCGCGCTACAAATAAGCTTTGTCCCCATTTCATAAAACATATCCACCATCACCACAAAACGCATTGCTTGATCTTGGCGCTCGGCTGTAAATATAGGTATATCCTCTAAAATGACGGTTTCAAATTTTTGGGCTATGTTTTTATAATGCTCTGCAGCAAATGCGCGCCCACATAATTCTTTAAAATGGATATGTAAAATTTTATCATTGCTCCCCAAAGGAAGCACTTTGTCTTCTACAATAAAAATAGCGTTATCATTTAAAGCAGAACCCTGACTCAGTTGCACAATAATTTTTTGTAACTCAAGGGTGTTATTCCCTGTTAAAAAATACGGTAATTCATCGCCATTTTTACGGCGCCAGTCCACACCTTCCCCCAAAGAAACAACGTTAAACTGCGCTTCTATCATTTTTATAAAGGGTTTAAATAAAACGCGGTTATGCCCACCTTGAAAAAGGTTCTCAGGCGACCAATTGCTGGTTGAACATAAAATAACACCCGACTTCATAAGCATTTCAAACAAACGTCCAAGCATCATCGCGTCTGCAATGTTAGATATATAAAACTCATCAAAACAAAGAAGCTGTGCATGCTCGGCAATATCCACCGCAACCTTATGTACAGGGTCAACCCCTTTTTCTGGCTTAACATGGTGCATGCGCTCATGTACTTCGTCCATAAAACTATGAAAATGCACACGACGCTTGTGCGCCACATCAACTTCGTTAAAGAACAAGTCCATTAACATAGACTTACCGCGCCCGACTGTTCCAAAAAAATAAATTCCTTTTGGCGTTGGTAAAGGCGTGTTATCAGTTGCTACATAGACCCATTTATATAATGGACCAAAGGCTTGCCATAAGGCTTTGTTTTCTTCAATATTTTCTGTTAAATAATCCAAATCAGAAATAACACGCAACTGCGCGCTATCTTCTTGTAAATTACCCTTAGCAAGGCATGCTTGATAGCTTTTTAATATTTTTTCCATAAGCAATATTTTAACATAAAAAAAGCCCCAAAGAGGGGCTTTTTTGTTAATCGTTCCTAAAAAGAATCAATTCTTCGTTTTGGGTAAACACATAACGGACACAGTTACATAAACGGTTGTTATGCGGACTACGCCAGCAATTTTTTATTTCACCCAGTTTTTCATAGCCAAAGTTTGCCACTAATTTTTCAGCAATGGCAATCGAGGCAACATTCGTCACATCAGGGCTTAATTCTACACGATTGGCTTTTAAATCAATCATGGCAAATTCTGCCATTTTCAAGACAGCTTCACTCATATAGCCGTTGCCCGCCTGTGCCGTATCACACCAATAACCCATCGTAAACGCAGGGACAGCAGGGTCTAATTTATTAAGCGAAACCATGCCCACAAATTCATTGGTGCCTTTAATATAGATGCCAACATGAAACGATAGGCGGTGATATTGTTCAAGCGCCATGTTGGTTACATAATCTGTCGTATCGCCCAAAGAAGGCGTGGGGTGCATCCATTCAAAACGCGGTTTTAATGCGTCAGATGATGCCATTAAAGCATTGTTGATATCTTGTACCATACCGCGGTGCAAGAATCGCAATTCAAGACGTTCGGTTTTGATAAAAGTAGGTAAGTCGAAAACTTCCAAAGGGTTTTTCATATCAATGCCCTCCAAAGGGAGATATTTTAAAAGAAACGGGAAAAGAGATTGAATAGATCGCTTTAAAAATAACAAATAACTTCATAACTGTACACAAAAAAAGCCCCTTACTAAAAAGGGGTTTAATATTTTAGTTTGTTATACCAATTAGTCACCTTGAGTAAAGCTATAATAAACATCATGCCTTAGGCTGCCATCCCCTTTTCTGCGATGTTTATTTTTGAGCACAGCTAATTTTTCAAACCCAAATTTTTGGACAATTTTTTGAATAAGCGCTTTAGAAGCTAAATTTTCACTATCATGATAAATATCTACACGGCGTGATTTTAAATGATTGATTGAAAAATCACATATTTCAAACAAGGCTTCTGTCATATAACCGTTACCGACATGTGCGCTATGTGTCCAGTAGCCAATATTAAAAGCAGGAATATTGGGGTCGTCCTTATCTAGTGAAATGCGCCCAACCATGGTGTTTGTACCTTTTAAATACATACCAAAATGAAAAGCTTCCTTGTTAAGCTGTTCTTTTATATTAACAAGGGCGTGCTCTTGCGTTTCTTTAAGTGTAGGTGGTGTTGGGTGCATCCAGTCAAACCACGGGTTAAATTCTGCCAATGATGCATGAATAGAGCTGTTAAAATCAGCCGCCATTTCAAAATTTAACAATCGCAATTCAAGACGATTTGTTGCTATAACTTTCGGTATTTCAATATCTTCTAAAGGATGTTTCATTTAATTTTCCTTGTTAGGTTTATAGCTTAAATACATAGGTTTCTTCGGCATATTTCTTGCCGTCTGGGCAATTCCAAACATCGGCTAAATGCGGTTGATGCACCCCACCTATTTTTTCATAAAATTTGCGCGCAGCATGGTTTTCTTTCAAAACAGAAATAAGCATGTTTTCATAACCTTGCTTTTGAACCGTTTCTTTAAAAGTGTGCACCAGCACCCTCCCATAGCCTTGCCTTGTTTTTTGAGGATTCAGATACAAGGCATTGAGCCTGTAATTTTTAGAATGATTATGATCGACCCAACCTTGAGCAAAACCGATAGGGTTTTCATTGTCTGTAATGATCAAAAAGAGAGATTTTTCAGGGTCACGCCTTTTTAAAAAACCAGACCACTGGAAACGTTTATTTTCTACCGTTACATGTTCGTCTAAGTAAGATTTGGAAATAATGTCCACGTAAGCATTGTGCCATGCCGCCACATGTATAGCGCAAATATCGTTTACATCAGCTATTGTTACATCACGTACTAAAATGGCCATCAAACACCCCTTTTAAAACCCTTATTTATTTAAGGATAACAAGTGCATGCTTTTAGCTCAAGTGTTACATACAAGCTTTTAAAATATCAGCGCGGTTTTCAAAAAGAATACCTTCTTGCAGTAAGGCTTGTTCTATGGAGAAAAAGTTTCTAGCAATTGTTTCATCATTTTTAATAAATGGGCCTGTGCCCTTAAGTTTTGCTTTTACAAAAACTTCATACGCCACAGGAAATGGGCGTGTGTAGCGGTGAGGTTTTTCACCTTCTACCTCTATTGTAAGTTTTTGCAACGCCACAATTTCAAGATTTTCAATTTCTACAAAGGCTTCTTCTAAAATTTCACGTTTTACTGTTTCTTGCCATGACTCATGCCCTTCACGCCCGCCACCTGGAATGTCAAAGGTACCCTTACCCGTTTTTTCAACAAGCAGTAATTCGCATTTTTCATTAAATATATACGCAAAAACAGCCCCGATAAGGCTGTCTTTAGGTGGCTGATCTGTAAAAATCAGCGCTACATTATTTGGTTTTGGTAACCATTCAACATTTTGGCGGGTGCTACTCATTAATTTTAAGCGCTGCCAAAAACGCTTCTTGAGGAATATCCACGTTACCGATAGATTTCATACGTTTCTTACCTTTTTTCTGCTTTTCAAGCAGTTTTTTCTTACGGGTAATATCACCGCCATAACATTTTGCTGTAACGTTTTTACGCATGGCTTGCACCGATTCACGGGCAATAATTTTACCGCCAATGGTGGCTTGAAGTGCCACGTCAAACATTTGGCGAGGAATAAGTTCTTTTAGCTTCACAAGTAATATACGTCCACGGCTTTCAGCATTATCACGGTGCAAAATCATGTTCAACGCATCCACAGATTCACCGTTAACAAGAATACCAACCTTCACAAGTTTTTCTTCTTCAAAACCATCTGGCTCATAATCAAACGAAGCATACCCGCGTGAAATTGACTTCAAACGGTCGTTAAAATCAAGCACCACTTCGTTAAGTGGCAAGCGGTAAGTCACCATAACACGGGTACCGTGATACTCCATCGCTATTTGCTGTCCACGTTTTTCAATGCAAAGGTTAATCACAGCGCCAACATATTCATCAGGCACTAAAATAGTAGCCTTAATCATCGGCTCTAAAATGGCTTTAATTTGAGTTGGGTCTGGTAGGTGTGCAGGGTTGTGAATTTCTTCTGTTTCGCCATTGGTTTTAACAACATTGTAAATAACCCCAGGCGCAGTTGTTACAAGGTCTAAGTCAAATTCACGTTCCAAACGTTCTTGAATAATTTCCATATGCAAAAGACCAAGGAATCCACAACGGAAACCATGTCCAAGTGCTGCAGATGTTTCTGAAATATACGTAAATGACGTGTCATTGAGCTGCAGTTTGGCAAAAGCGTCTTTTAATTTTTCGTAATCAGCACCTTCGGTTGGGTAAAGACCACAAAATACCATTGGCTGTACTTCTTTAAAACCAGGCAACATTTCTGCGCAAGGACGCAGGTGATCTGTAATGGTATCACCAATAAATGTATCCGCCACCGACTTAATCGCCGCTGTAATAATACCAACCTCACCGGCGCGCAGTTCATTTACTACTTTAATTTTAGGGTCAAGTACACCCACACGTTCAACAATGTGCTGTGTGTTATTTGACATAAATCGAATTTTTTGGCCTTTTTTAATCACGCCGTCTTTCATGCGTACAAGAATAACAACACCTAAATAGTTGTCATACCAAGCGTCCACCAAAAGCGCTTTAAGCGTTGCATCTTCATCGCCCACAGGGCATGGAACTTTCGCAACAATTTGTTCTAAAATTTCTGTAATACCAATACCCGACTTCGCAGAAGCTTGTACCGCTTCAGAAGCATCAATACCAATAATATCTTCAATTTGCTCACGCACACGTTCAGGCTCTGCACTTGGCAGGTCAATTTTATTGAGTACGGGTATAATTTCAAGATCGTTATCCAGCGCCATATAAACGTTTGCAAGCGTTTGCGCTTCCACACCTTGCGACGCGTCCACCACAAGCAATGCACCTTCACAAGCGCTTAGTGAGCGCGAAACTTCGTAAGAAAAATCCACGTGCCCTGGTGTATCAATCAGGTTTAGCTGATATTTTTCACCATCTTTAGCTAAATATTCCAAACGAATCGCATTGGCTTTAACCGTAATACCACGCTCACGTTCAATGTCCATTGTATCAAGCAATTGAGCTTTCATATCCCTTTTTTGAACAGCAAAAGTCTCTTCAATAATACGGTCGGCCAAGGTTGATTTACCATGGTCAATATGTGCAATAATCGAAAAGTTACGGATATGTTTTAAGTCTTTAGACATTGTGTTCTCATTTTCTTAAATTAGTATGCATAAACCGCAGTATACCAAAGAAAGTAAAAAAAGGAAGCATTGTCTGTCACTTCAGTGTGGAATAATAAATTAGTCGCCAATTTAACAGTTCAAGCCACATATTTTCTGGCTATTTTCTGTCAAAATCATGCATTACCACTTGACGAACATATACTGAATGTATACATTCCAAACATACAAAACACATCGTAAGCGTCTGCTTATTTTCTTTTTCTGCATATGGAGGCATATTTTATGTCTAAATTTGATACAAAAAACCTATCTTCCGCTACTGTTTCTCTTAAAAAAATAGAGGCACGACATACAATATTACACATTGTAACCGACGACGACATGAAACGCACCGATTTAGCTCTGCCCCTTAAAGGGCGCAGACGTATATCAAGCGAGCTAGGTAAAATTAGTTATATAGACACGCCTGACAAAACACATGTTATTTTTGGTGCGGGCTCGTTTAATCCTAAAAAACACCTTACACCTGAACAATGGGAAGTGGCTGTAGGCGCTCATTTATTTGATGCTTTAAAAGCAGAAAAAATTCGAGAGGCCAACCTTCAAAAAAACACTTTTTTAAGTTATCGTGTGGGTTATGGGTTCGGCGTGCGTTCATTCAATAACGGATATCATGGCACATCTAACACCATTCGCTTAGGTGGGGTAAATACTGATTTTGAAAATGGATTTATCCTTTCAAAGTCAACCAATTTCACACGCTTACTTACCAACACACCACATGGTAATTATAAAAAAAGTGGCTTAAACACAGGTTTAAACGCCCAAAGCTTTGTTGAACTATTACGTGAAGAGTTTCCAGATAACATAACGCACAGCGGTAATATAGCTCTCAGCCGTATTAACGCCCGTGGCATCATGTCTGTTGGCCGTGCAAGCGAGCACGAGCCAGCCTTGTTTGAAGCCACATACTGTCACGAAAAATGCACAGATGACCCTATTGTCTTTGTTGCAAAAGGCGTGATGTATGACACAGGCGGTGCGGCTATAAAACCTGGTGACAGCATGGCAACCATGAAATACGACATGACAGCAGCTTCTACAGCAGCGGGCATACTTAAAGCACTTAAAGACAGCCATGCAAATTGCCATGTGAAAGTTGTTTTTTGTTTGGCCGATAATGCCGTAGGACCTAAAATGACCTTAAACGGTGACCGCGTAGAAATGATGGATGGTAAAGTTGTTGAAATTACCAACACAGACGCCGAAGGGCGTGTGGTTTTGTACGATGGTTTGGTGTATGCTCAAAAACATATAAGCAATGCAAAGGCTTATATTTCAATGGGTACACTCACAGGGACAGGTCGCCAAGTTATGGGTGAACGTGCCGCTATGTATTTTTGTGAAAATGAGAAATTTAATAAACTTTTACGAGAAACATCGCAGGCATGTGGCAAGGTCGACGAATTATTTCGTTTACCTATAGACCTACGCTTAGAAGACTGTGTTCAAAGCCCAGAACCAGGTGTTGACCTTAAAAACTATACCTCAGGCACAGGATGCAATGGATCTGAACTGGCGTATTACTTTTTAAGAGCAGCCATGAAAAAAGAAAACAAAAGCAAGCATATCCATTTTGATATTGCCAATGTTGGCGGTGGACATAAAGATATTACTGGCTTAAAGCTTCCTTATTTCACAGGTACAGGCTGGGGCGTTTTAACCCTAACCAAACTGTTTAAGCAGAAATTTTCTTAAACAACACATATATCGAGCATAAAAAGACCCTCCATTTGGAGGGTCTTTTTTTGAAGATAAAGTGTTTATCGCACTTCTGCGTTAAAACGTTTTTTAACATTTGCCACAGCGGCGTTTGCCACTTTATTGATTTCTTCTTCTGTGAGCGTGCGGTCTGCCGCTTGCAAGGTCATCGACAAAGCAATTGACTTTTTACCAGCTTCAACATGTTCACCTTGATAAACATCAAACAAACTCACAGAGCGTACAAGGTCTTTATCCGCGCCTTTAAGGGCATTCATCATATCTGCAGCCGCCACGTCTTCCGCCACTAAAAAGGCAAAGTCACGTTGCACACTTTGATAAGGAGATGTTACAAAAGCACCTTTTTTCATCACCATATTTTCAGCCTTCAATAGGTCCACTTCAAAAATAGAAGCCGTTCCTTTTAAACCAAATTTTTTCATAACAGCGGGGTGCACTTCACCAAAGGTAGCAAAAACATTTTTACCTAATGCTAGCGTACCGCTACGCCCAGGGTGGTAAGCACTTGTTGCGCCTTGACGCACTTGAAGCTTATCAGCGTCCATACCCAAAGATTCCAGCATTGCAAGGGCATCAGCCTTGGCGGTAAACACATCAGCTTGCGGTGCATTACCTTGCCAGTGTTTTTCTTCTGACCCCATCAGCAAGCCAGCCGCTTTTAAAACTTCTGTCGTTTCTGTATAAGTTTTACCAACTTCACCCAAATGAATAGAACCTTCACCACGCGCCATGTTTTTAGCTGCGGCATCTAAAAGTGACGGTAAAAGTGATGGGCGCATTGTGCTCATTTCAACTTCATCTAAAGGATTAGCCAATTCAAGTAAAGGCGCACCTTCTGCAAATATTTCAGCTTTTTCTTTATTGATAAAGCTATAGTTAATACATTCTAAATAACCCATAGCAGCCAATGAACGGCGTGCAACACGGTCGCCCGTGCGGCCTTTATCTGCGCCCAAAATGGTTTGAAGCGGCAAAGGTGGCAATTGCGTTGGTACGGCATCAAGCCCCTTCATACGTAACACTTCCTCAACCAAGTCAGCGTCTGTATCCATAATGGTGCAATAGCTTGGTACTGTCACATTAAACATTTCAGCACCTTCTATTTTAAAGCTTAAACGCTCCAAAATTTCTCTTACTTCACTCGCATCAATATCTAGGCCACCAAAAGTTTTAACACGTGCTGGGTCAAATTTAATGGTGCGTGGTTCAGGTAATTCTGTACCTTCGGCGTCAATACCACAAAGATCACCACCACAAAGTTCTTGAATAAGGTCAGCTGCCATCACCGCGGCAGGCACGGTCATTGCAGGGTCAATTCCACGCTCAAAACGATAACGCGCATCAGTGTTGCACTGCAAACGTTGACCTGTCACAGCAATGTTATGCTTATTAAACTGTGCCACTTCTAAATAAATATTTTTTGTATTTTCGTCAACACTTGTCGTTTCACCACCCACAATACCCGCAAGACCAATAACGCCACTATCATCCATAATAGCAATATCACCCTCAGCCAAAACATGTTCATTGCCATCTAAACCTAAAAGTTTTTCGCCACCTTTAGCCGCTTCAATACGAATGTCGCCTTTTAATTTATCGGCGTCGTATGCATGCATCGGCTGACCGTAGCTCATCAACATAAAGTTTGTAATATCGGCAAGGCAGTTAATAGAGCGCAGGCCTGCTTGCTCTAAAAAGCGTATCAACCACGCAGGGCTTTCGGCATTTTCAACATTTTGGATAAGCTGCCCTGTAAAGAATGGGCATGCTTCATGGTTTTTAATGATGGCAGGCACAGCCCCATTATCTTCACTTACATTTTCTACATCTGTGTCGGTCTGCGCTTCTTCAACTGTCACCGTATTAAGTTCACCCATACCGCTTGCGGCCAAGTCACGTGCAATACCATAAACAGACAAAGCGTCACCACGGTTCGGCGTCATGTCCACATCAAAAATAACATCGTCCAAACCTAAAGCTTCTGCCAATGGTGTGCCTGTTACAAAGTCACCTTCAAATTCCCAAATACCGTCAGCGTCTTCACCAAACCCAAGCTCTTTAACAGAACAGATCATGCCGTTGGACTTCACGCCACGTAATTTTGATGGCTTAATTTCAAAGTCACCAGGTAAAATAGCACCATTTAAAGCCACAACAACTTTTAGGTTGTCACGTGCATTTGGCGCACCACAAACAATTTGAATATTTTCTTTAGCGCCAACGTTCACCGAACACACACCAAGGCGGTCTGCGTCTGGGTGCTGAACACGGCTATCAATGTGCCCAACAACAACGTTATTAAAAGCCTCACCTTCTTTTTCAATGCCTTCAACTTCTAAACCAAGAGACACCATACGGGCTGCTAATTCTTCTGCTGTTGCGTTTGTTTCTAAGTGTTGCTTTAACCAGCTTAGAGAAAATTTCATTTTATTTTACCTTAAGTTTTTAGCTATATAATTGATGCTGTTTTATAAAATTAAGCCGTTGCTTAAAATATATATCTTAGAGTTCTTTCCATGAACAATTTGCACATGACATCACAGGGTGAAGTGTTGCAGGTGCATCTGTTATTTCACAGAAATCTTGTCTCGTCATACAGCCTGAAACCAAAACCGCTACCACAAGTGTTATTATCATTTTTTTCATCTTTTATAGTCCTTATATATTTTAATAATGCGTTATAAATAATTTAATTTAAATTAAAGTTGTCGTTATTTTTTTTAAATTTTCATATTGGTAGAATTTTTACCAAAGTGCTTTAAGAAACTTATGCCGCTTTCATAAAAAAGACGTAAGTCTGTAATACCATATTTAAGCATAGCCAGGCGTTCTATCCCCGCACCGAAAGCAAATCCTTGCCATTCTTCGTGTGAAAGCCCGCCAGCTTTTAGAACATTGCGGTGTACCATGCCACTACCTAAAACTTCCAACCAGCCTGTGTGCGAACAAATACGGCACCCCTCACCTTTACAAAACAGGCATTCAATATCAACTTCTGCACCTGGTTCTGTAAACGGGAAATAACTTGGGCGCAAACGCATGGTAATGTCACGTTCAAAATATTCTTCCAAGAATTTTTGCAGCGTACCTTTTAAGTGTCCAAAAGTAAGATTTTTATCTAAAGCCAGCCCTTCAACTTGGTGAAATTGTGGTGTGTGCGTTAGGTCCGAATCATTACGATACACGCGACCAATAGACATCACACGCATAGGTGGTTTAAATTTTTCCATCGTGTGAATTTGCACGTTAGATGTTTGCGTACGCAATAAGCGACGCTTACCGTCGGCGTCTAAATTTTTCAAATAAAATGTATCGTGATCTTGCCTTGCAGGGTGATCTTCTGGGATATTAAGCGCAGTAAAGTTGTAAAAATCTGTTTCAACTTCAGGGCCTGTAGCCGCACTAAAACCAAGACGGCTTAAAATAGCTTCAACTTCTTCAATAACGTATGAAACAGGGTGTATTTTACCCATTGAACGTGCCTGAGCAGGCAGCGTTACATCCACCGATTCAAAAGCGAGTTTCGCGTTTAAAACTTCTGTTTCTAACGTATCTTTTTTGCTTTCAAGTGCATTAGCCACAGCCACTTTTACATCGTTAACTTGTTTACCAAATGCTTTACGTTCCTCGGCTGGCATTGCGCCCAATTGTTTAAGGAGAGAAGTGATTTCACCGTTTTTGCCCAACAAAGAAACACGCACATTTTCAAGGTCATCTAACGTTGAAAGTGATTGTACTTGTTCAAGGCTTGAAGCTTGCAACTGGTCCAAAGAAGTCATGATTTTTACTCATTCTGTTTTTTGTGGTTTTAATTCAAAGAAAGTTATAACCCATTGTGCCCTATTTTTCTATACATTCATGCTATTTTTCTATCATTTTATATGAATACTTGCATTTTTAACAAAATAGCCTTAAAAGTAGGGTATACAAAACACAATTATTGCCTTTTTAGGAGGACTAAAATATGTCCGACACCCAAAATCCAATTGAAATTGAACGCAAATTCACCCTGAAAAATGATAACTGGAAAGCATGGAGCTATAAAACCATTGAAATGGTTCAAGGCTATTTTACAGGTGACACATGCCCCGTTACATTTGATGGTTTACACCTACGCATTGGACAATTTACCATAAAACCCGAAGAGCACTTCGTAAACATTCTGCCTGAACTTTTAGTGACTGGTACAGAGAACATTTCTCCACAATTATGCGCCGTACGTATTCGCAGTGAAAATGGGCTTTATAAGCTCACTATCAAAAAGCGCATTGACAGCAACAGTTGCCACGAAATGGAATATCTCATCCCAGAAGGAATTGGCAGATATCATCTAGAAAGAACGGACTGCAAGCTGTTAAAAACACGATATTTAGTCGGCATTGGCAACAATAAAACAGCCGAAGTTGACGTGTATCATGGTGAAAATTCAAACATGCCAAATACAGCAGAAGTTGAGTTTATCAACCAAGAAACAGCAGATAGTTTTGAAACCCCTGCATGGTTTGATAAAGAGCTCACAGGTATGAGCGAATTTTCATGCAAAGCCTTAGCAGAAACACCCTACAACGCGCGCCAAAAATAAACACCTTAGGAGGTGATATTATGTGCAATTCAACAATCAAAGTAGATATTAAATCGATGTTTGATAAGTTAAAAAAACACTATCCAGGCATTTCAACATCGTATCAAAAAACTTATGATGCGGCCATGCACACTGAAGACAGTGCCTTGCTTGAAAAAGCGCTTGATAGCATCACAAAGGGTTACGAAGCCGGCATTATTATTGAATGCCAGTAAAACCAGACCAACGAAAAACAAAAAGCCCCTTATCTAGGGGCTTTTTTTTTCGTCACACATTTTAATATCATTTCCACAGCCTTACAAATTCATCATTGAAAGTTGTATTGATACGGCTTTTAAAAATTTTAGCATCCGCAGCAGAAATATAAAGATTATAATATTCAACAGGTCTACGACCTGACTCAACGTCAATATCAACCAATTCATAACATTGTTGAGCTGCGCTGTAGGTTGAGTATTTCACTTGTAAACCGTACCCTAAATAAGGGGTTAAAGCGTCACGTTTGTTAAAATATTTTTGGATGTATGTGGCAGCCAATAATGGCGCAATGCCTGTTGCTTGGCTAAGGTTCAAAAAGCCCTTAAAACCGTCAATAAGTGGATTTTTAGATGTAGGATTCTGAGTTGCCATAATATGGCCTCCGAAAAAAGGGTAGCCTGCAAAAGCAGGTGGCTAAAAGATAATGTTTTTAATTCATTAAGTATATTATTGTAATAAATACAAAAAAAATCAAGCCTCGTTCTCCTTTTTAATAAAACACCCCTAAAATTCGCACCTAAATACACCGTTATATACCCTATATGCCCCTTTTATACCGCGCCCATTCGCCTTACGTTCGCTTTTATAGCTGACGTAAAATTGATATACACGATAAAAATGTCAGCTTTTTATTAAAAGATTACCCCCGCCAAACAATCCATATAACCATAGACTTCACACAACAAAAAAGGCGCTAAAAGCGCCTTTTTTTAACTTCGTAAAAAATTACTTAGTTGCAGCTTTAGCTTTGTTCGCTAGCTCTGCAAATGCAGGAGCGTCGTTCATTGCTAACCATGCTAGTACTTTACGGTCAACTTCAACGTTAGCCAATTTAAGGCCGTTCATCAATGTTGAGTAAGTCATCTCGTTTTCACGAGCTGCCGCGTTGATACGTGTAATCCATAGACGACGGAATTCACGTTTCTTCGTACGACGGTCACGGTATGCATACTGCAAACCTTTTTCAACTTTTTCAATTGCTACGCGGAAACAGCTTTTAGCACGGCCGCGGTAACCTTTTGCCATTTTAAGGACTTTTTTATGACGTGCGCGTGAAGCTGCACCACCTTTAACTCTAGACATTATTTAGTTCCTTTTGCTGTCGCAGCGTTTGCTGCTTCTAATTTAGCTGCTGCTTGACGGATCATTGCAGATTTAAGTGCGCGAGTACGTTTACGCTTTGATTTAGCGTAAGGTAACATAGCGTCTACACGTGCAAAGTCAGCATCACTTACAAAAGTAGTACCGGCTAAAGCATAAGCTTTACGACCTAATTTAGACAGGAAGTGACCGTGTCCTTGGATACCACGCTTAATTTTCCCAGTCGCTGTAGACTTAGGGAAACGCTTAGCTGCGGCTTTCTTAGTTTTGAGTTTGTAACCCATAACATTTCGTCCTTTATATTTCAGGTGATAGCCGTACCCAAAGGTAAACTATACTTGATACCTGCCGCCTTTTGACGGAGTTCAATAAGACCTTATTGGTGGCTGGGCAAACCAACTCTTTACTAACCATTAAGGCGTCCTATATATAGAAACAATCTATAACAAACGGAAAATACGCCAAACAGCCACGAATTGCAAGCCCTAAAACAAAGCGTATACAAAAAAATCACTTTTTTTAGCCTTACCCCTTGCAATGTACCTAAAACAGCTCTATATACCGTTAGTCAATTAAGAAATAAACAAGGTTTTATTTCTATTTAGAAACATCTTTTCGTATTACTTTTCCCCAAGGAAGCCTTTATGCCAGCCAATATGGTTAATATTAAATCGCTCGTACTTTACAAAGCCTTTGACGAGCTAAAAAAAGAAGGTGGCCTTAACAGCATTACCGATGCAGAAAATTTATTGACTGCCTTTGGCGCAGACATTAAAAAAAGAAATGTGATTGAATTTGACTATTGTCTTAAAAATCTAGCACACAAAGAAAAACTATATGAATATGCCATTCCGCTTACCAATGGAACCTTTGCAACATTTTATGTAGACCATGACTTGGGGTTTGAATGTGGCGAGCGCTTACCAAGGCCTTATATGCACATTATCAAACACTTACACATGAATAACCGAAAAACTCAAAAGGAGCTGCATTAGCAGCTCCTTTTTTTCGTACCCATAGTTAGCACTCACATAACTTGCACTATAAATCGAGCCATTTAAAAGCCAATACTGCACCTAAACGTCTAATTTTCGCTTATTATTACACAACCCCATCGAAAACAATCGTCAGCATATTGTCAGTTTTGCTTGCATTGAGCTCATACTCCACCCTATAATTAACTAGAACTTGAACTTAAAGTTTTGTGTCAAAAACATTGAACTTTCTGTTTTCATGAAACACATAACTTTTTCACATTCGCACAATTTCGTGCACTTTAACTTGGAGAATGACCATGTCATTATCAAACAAAAATTTAACTCAAATCAACGCAACTGCAGACCTAAACGATATGGAATTACGTGTTTTACGCGCAACCATGAATGGTAAACCTGCGGCAAATCCGATGCTTTTATCAAACGCTGTTAAATCAGTTGCTGACGAAATGGGCGTTGAGCGTGAAGAAGCTTTGCAGATGCTTAAAGCATATGTAGAAAATGAACTTGCAGCTGAAAATGCAATGGTTGCCAAAAATTGGCAATCAAGCGTGCATAGCAATATCGCAATTCATGCAGATTCAACACGTCATTAAATTTTACTGCTAACGAATAGAGGGCTTATGCCCTCTTTTTTTTGAGAAAACCACATATAAAAAACCGCCTGTCAGTTGTGTCATATTCATATTTTAGCGCCTACCTATAAGTAATTATGTTACTAAATATGGGTGAATAAGGGGACTAAACACATGAGTACAAGCGCTAGACAAAAAAAAGCAAATCAAAGCAAGCATACCCAACAAAATGCAAAACAAGAACAAGAAAACTTAACAGTTAAATTTGCAGGGTTAGAATACGAATGCGCGAATGAGCAAGAAGCTGATGATTTAAGGCTTTGCGTTTCGCGTGCGGAAAACCAACTTCGCGATGCGGCACTGGTGCGCGCACAATCAGAAACCCCTAACTTTAGTGAGGGGCAAGAAGAAAAATCGCTTGCCATTGAAAATGCAAAATATAACAACTATTCATTCCAAGCAACAAGCGACCCACAGGTTATGGCGCCTATTGTTATGAATGAACTTAGAAATTTAGAAAAAGAGCGTCGACGTGAAGAGCTCGAAGTAGATAACTCTATGAATGATGTTGATTACGATATGGATTACGCCATGTAATAGCTTACAAAAAAATAAACTGCCTTCGGGCAGTTTTTTTATACAACTAAACTATTTAAGTTATTTTTTAAGCAAAATACGCATAACATTCGCTAAGGTATCAGCCTGTTCTCGGCGCCCTACAACCATGTCTAGCATACCATGATCTTTCAAATATTCAGCAGTCTGGAAACCTTCTGGTAACGTTTCACCAATGGTTTGCTGAATAACACGTTGCCCTGCAAAGCCAATTAAAGCTTTTGGTTCAGCCATTAAAATATCACCCTGCATCGCAAAAGAAGCTGTTACACCACCTGTTGTTGGGTCTGTCAGCATAACGATATAAGGAATTCCTGCATCTTTGACTATAGAAATAGCCGCTGTACTACGCGCCATTTGCATGAGAGATAAAATACCTTCTTGCATACGTGCGCCACCTGAAGCTGGTATCATTAAGAGTGGGATATTAAGTTCTTTAGATTTTTCTGCGGCTGCAACCATGGCTTCACCCACATAAACCCCCATAGAACCAGCCATAAAAGCAAAGTCGAACAAACAAATAACACAAGGCTCGCCTTTAATTGTAGCCGTTACAACTTTAAAAGCATCAGCGTTATCGGAAGATTTTTTCGCTTCTTTAAGGCGATCCGCGTAAGACTTACGGTCTTTAAATTTCAAAGGGTCCATTTTTGGTGCTTTAACAGGCACATCCACGTCAGAACCTTCGTCAATTAAATAAGACAAACGACCGTTTACCGTAATGCGGTGGTGATATTCACAATTTGGGCAAACATTAAGATTTGCAGCCAAATCCTTTTTATAAAGCATGTCAGAACATGAAGGGCATTTTACCCACACGTTTGCCTTCACGTCTTTTTTAGATTTCGTGAATACACCAGGCTTAACTATGTCTTTTAACCAACTCATGGCCGCACTATGCCACAAAATCATTCAATTATCAAAAAAAATAAATCACAATAACATTGCAATGTATACATACATATTCTATAACTTAGTATACAAAGTTACATTTATCTTTATTTTTCTTTTATTTCCTAACCATTTGGAGGCAATTTATGCCAAATCTAAAGGTCGTAAACTCAAAACTTAAAAAGAACGAATCAAGAACAGACATTATTCAAGAGGCTATCGATGCAGCACGCAAAGACGGCTTTCTTAGTAATAACGAGATGCCACCACATGTGACACTTTGCTTTCAAACACAATCTATAAAGGCTACTTCTGCGCTCGCACGTTACGGAAAGAATTTAGAAACTTTCATGCACATTGCAGATAAACTGGCGCCTATTGTTATTATCTTTAAGGCTAAAAAATCTGCAAAACAGCAACTATTCTTGTCATGTTCAAGCCAATACTTGCGTGACAACACTGAAAATTACAGCCGTAGTGGCAAAAAAATTGGTAGCGAGCAATACAATACCCTCATCCTTAAAAAACGCGCTTCAATTTAAGCATCTACGAAAAAACCACCTGCATTGGGTGGTTTTTTTTTGCACATTTTTATAAAAAAATGCTAACTAAAGTGACTTATTCATAATGTTTTCTGTAACATTGTAATAGTTCAAGCCACTATAAAAAGCATGCAGTTCATCACTTTGATGTTGAAGGAAGAGCATAGTGCGCTTTCCACCTTCCGATCTTACCCAATTTTCTGCTTTGCGTACCATTGCCTTGCCGATACCATTCCTTTGCACAGAAGGGTCGACAGCAAGGTCCCATATCCATCCAGATGTATGACTTAAAGCGCCAAGCACCACAGCCACAATTTCTCCTGAATCAACAGCGACAAAAATTTGACTGCGTGGTAATAATTTAGCGACTGTAAATTCATTTTCAGCGTCTAAGCCACCTCGGTCAAACATGCTACAACGGTACCATAATTCAATAATATAAGGCTTATCACCTTCTTGTATTGGGCGGATATTAAGGTTATTTATTTTTTTTAATGTCATTTTCATACTCCAAGGCGTTGATGTATTATTATTATTGCTTTATAGTGATCTCGTTTTTAAGTGCCCATTTAAAAACAGTTCCACTAAAGTTATTATAAACGGGACTAAATTTTAGACACAACAAAAGAAAGTGTATGACATATGAGTTTTGACAAAGTACCAGCAGGTAAAAACGCACCAGATGATATTTATGTAATCATCGAAAACCCAATGAGAACGGCGCATATGAAGTATGAAGTCGACAAAGAAACAGGCTGTCTTTTTGTAGATAGATTTTTACCAATGCCGATGTTTTTCCCAGCGCACTATGGGTACATTAATCAGACATTAGGTGGTGACGGTGACCCTGTAGACGCATTTGTAATGACTGACGTTGACGTTGTACCAGGCTCTGTTATTCGTTGCCGCCCTGTTGGCATGCTTGTAACTGAAGACGAAAGCGGTATGGACGAAAAGCTTGTTTGTGTACCACACACAAAACTTGACCGCCGTTACGATAAAGTACAAGACCTTGGCGATATCGATGATTTATTCAAAAAACAACTTGAACAATTTTATGCCAACTACAAAAACTTGGAAGATGGTAAGTGGGTTAAAGTTTCTGGATGGGAAGATGCCGCTTCTGCGAAGAAGTGCATCGTTGAAGGTGTTGAGCGCCTTGCAGCTTCTAAATAAGCTGTCACTTAGACATAAAAAAACCTCCCGTTTGGGAGGTTTTTTTTCGATGTAATCCTAGCGCGTCACTTGTGCATAAAGCTTTAGAACCATAGTACTTGACTCAATCATTGCATTGTAAAGCTCTGCCATATGATCTGCATGTTTCTGCGCGGCCCAATATTCATAATATTGGCTATATTCATCCATCATAGCCAAATATTGAACCAACTTTTCAGCAATGAGCTGACTATTAACGTCTGAATTTGCTTTAAACGCTTGCAGCATATCATAAGCTGCATTTTCAGCTTGTGCCATCACAACAAAGTCTTTTTGTTGCTGAGATTTTGAAATCGTTTCTGTTTCAGCTAAAGCATAGCTAGAAGAAAAGGCAAAAGCAGATAAAAGCATAAGAACGCGAGTGAAGTTTTTCATAAAGGTTAACCTCCGCCCAAAAAAGGGCATAGTAAGGGAATAAACGTTTTGATGTACAGTCTAATAAATATATGGGTACTTATTTTAAAGTTTACAACCTCTAAGTATTAAAAAATATAAAAAAATTAAATTTACTCTACCACATTGACATCTGATTCAACACAAATGCTAAGAGCAATATTTGTGGTAAGGTAATAAGCGGTAGAAATAAAGCCGACTTCCATTTACCAAGCGTTTCCTTCAATACCATAATTTCTGTATAGTCCGTTGAAACACCCGCCATTAAAAAGGAAAAGCTATTTCCCGGTGCATCGGCTTTATTAAAGATATCAGCCGCAATCGGCACAGAACCCTCACTACAAACTTCTATAACAGTTGCGGCTAAAGTTGTCATCATCAAACCAAATGCCGTTGCGCCAAAGTACATAGCAAACATATCTTCTGCCATAAAATTACGGACTAAAGCCGCTATCACAACACCAAACAACAGCCATTTAACCACTACTTTAGCGTCTTTAATACCAGAAAATATCATACCTGCAAAAGCACTTATAGACTTATCACGCCCCTTGAATGCTTTAAAAACCTCCGCCTTAAAGGCATAGCCTTCAGGTAAGTCTATTGTATTAGGGTTAGCCTCTAAAACACCATTTGCAACACATTTGTCAAAAATATAACCACTCACAAAAGCAATAACCATCGACAAAAGAAGGAATAAAAGCATCCATTTTAGACCAATCAATGCCCATAAAATAAACGTTAACGACAATGAATTCCACGGACTTGCAATTAAGAAGGCCATTACTTGACCTAGAGATGCCCCACGCGCATAAAGCTTAGCACCTACCATTAAAATACCATGACTACAAAGATCCAGCAAAACGCCAGCACTCGTTGCACGCACAAGCCCACTCATCGTCCCGCCTTTTCCCAAGGCTGCTGCAATAAGTTCACGCGGTATACGCCCTACAACACCTACAAAAAGCACACCCAAGGCCAAACCCCACCACATACTGTTCATAATTTCAAAAACGTCAGCAGAAAGATTACCTACAAAAGGCACATCAAGGCTAAAGCCAAGACTGAATAAATGTACAACATAAAACACACTGACAGAAAGCAAAGATCCTATAAAAATATAATCCATACGCTTTTTAGGTTTTCCACAACAATCTGACATTACAACACCTTATATTTTTTTTAAATCTTCATAAAAAAAGCCAGCGCACATGCACTGACCTTTCATTCGTTTTATAATTTATCTACCAAAAGTTCTTTTGGTATAGACGTTAGATTATCTACACCATTTTTGGTTATAGCCACAATATCTTCAATACGCGCCCCACCCTTACCTGGGTAATAAAGCCCTGGCTCAATGGTCACAACCATATTTTCGAGTAAAGGGTTTGTATTGCGCGGACTTACTCCCGGGCCATCATCATGTACTTCAAGACCCAAAGCATGCCCTGTACCGTGGAAAAATCCGTAGCTTTCGCCCTTGGCATCTGTGCCTGTTGTAAATCCAGCTTGAGTCAATACATCATCAACCGCTTGATGAACTTCTGCACCTGTTACACCTGCTTTTGCAGTATCAAGCCCCATTTGTTGTGCCGCTTTAACAGCGTTGTAAAGGTTAACATGCCAGTCAGAAGCTTCACCCTTTAAAACCGTACGCGTCAAGTCGCCATTATAGGCGTTGCGTCCATGCGGGAAGCTGTCAATAATAATAAATTCACCTGCATACAATATGCCTTCACCACGATTATGAGGGTCAGCACCTTGTGCACCGCAAGCCACAATAGGGCCACCATTAAATCCAATACATCCGTTTTCAGCATTTTTAGCATTCATAAGACCTTGGATAATTTCAGATGTTAACGGGCTCCCTTTCCACGAAAGAGAAAGATCTTTGTTAATTTTTGCTTCATTTAACACTTCAAACGCACGTGCAAATGCCTTTTCATTAATTTGCTGACAAGTGCGAATACGTTCAATTTCATCTGCCGTTTTAATGGCACGTTCTTCAAAAAGAGTGGAAGCCTTGACGTCAAAATTTAGACCTCTGGCTTGCAGATCCACCAACATCTTAGAAGGAAAGTCCCCAGGAATTTCAAGCGTTAAAGCGCCATGTTTTAATGCAAAATAGGTAATAATATCAGCCATAGTGAATTGAGTCTGCCCCGCAGCCTTCATATCATCTACAACATTACTTAAAGCATGCACATGGTCAACCTTTGCCACTTTGCGTCCACGCCCAACTTCTAAGGCGCTCAGTAAAATATGCGTTTTGCCAGACGTATCCATAAACCAAATGTAAGGGTCATGCATTTCAAGCTTTGTAGCGTAAAAGCTGTCTGCACCACAGCCGTATAATAATTTTGCGTTTGTCATAAGTTAAACCTCTAGGCTTTTTTTAAAAGAAAATGTTGTTTATGCTGGCACATATCATAACCAATCCCTCTTTTAATTACCATGAAAAAAGAGTTATTTGCTTTCAGCAAATAATTAAGATACTTTACAAAAACATATAAATAAGAGGGCACAACTATGAATTCATCTGTAATACACCCAAACGTGTACAAGGCACTTTACATTTTACTGGCTACAGGCCTAGCAAGTAGGTGTATTGAAAAAGGTGTAGAGGCAGGTTTTATTGGTATAGCTGTATTGCTTTCTATTTATATTGCCATCAAAGAATTTACTGGTACGCGCCATACTGCACTTACAGAAAAAGTAAAAACCAGTACACATACACCCTTAATGATCGTATTACCTATTATGCTTACTTCATGGGGAATTTCGAGCTATTTCGGCATTAACCCTGACTATAGTCTTAAAAAATGGGGTGAAGTTTTAGCCCTTGTTTTAGGCGGGGCTATTTTATACATCGGTATAAGACGTTCACCGCTTTCAGCACTCGAAAAATTCCCACGTTATGTTATGTGGGCAGGCGCCTCATTTTCCTTATTACTTATACTGGAAAGCTTACACCTCATCCCTTGGGTGAGTGAAAACATCCGAAATCTCAGCAAAGGGCCATTACATACACAAATACGCTCCTTTAGCACAGTCGCCGCTATTCTTATTCCATTTGCATGGGTGGAAGCCTTAAAAAAAGACCGTTTGAAATATTGGATATTACCAAGCATTATTTTTATTGCATCTATTGTTGCAGGTGGGCGCAGTGGCTGGCTTGCACTTGGTGTCTCTGCTGCCATTTTTGCTTTTATTTATCCATGGAAGACCGTCGCTAGACCCCTTGTTAACAAAATTATTTTTGGCGCACAATTCGTATTAGGGTCAATTGTCGGCGGCTTGCTATACAGAATAGTCGTGGGAAATGAATTTTTTGAATATCGCCTTGGCATCGCTTCTGGAGATGGTGCGAGTGGCGGGTCTGGTCGCATAGAAATTTGGAAATTTGCACTTGATAAATTTACAGAAGCGCCATGGATGGGGATTGGTGTAAAAGGCTTTAGACACCTCGACTTTACAGGCTACGAGGTTACTTCAACCATGCACCCACACAACGCCATACTAGAACTTATGGTCGAAACAGGCATTATAGGCACAATTCTAGCCATCACATTTGCTTGCTTGCTGATGTACCGTCTTGGGAAATCTATTTACAATAACAAAAGCTACACCCACCCACGCATTCACAACTTAGCCATTGCCTGTGTTTGCTCATTAATAGCCTTTTTAACTGCCAGCTTAACCCTAACATCTATTTTCCATGCTTGGTGGCTAACATACTTTGTCGTTCTATATATTATTATTGATAGCGCGCACATTGCCATTCATCGTAAGGTCATAACCTAAAAAAAGAGGCTGGATAAGCCTCCTTTAAAATATAGATTTGAGGGTAAGGTTCAAAAGCTACTCTTGCATGTCTTCAGCTTCTTTAAGAGCTATGAGTATATCATAACAATCTTTATAAATTACGAGGCTTTCTTTAAGGTCCTCTCCGTACACATCATTTTCTTGCACAAGGGTTTTAATACCCTCATCACATGATAATAAATCTAATACCGAAGTATCGCATTGAAGGGATTCAAACCATGCTTCGCTTGACTCAAAGTTAAGCGGTGCAGAGATAACATCTTTGTAACTGATATTTTTTAATCCCATGTATCAATCCAATCTTTCTATTTTAAAGTTCTCATTTTAAGGTTCTATTTAATTCATTAAGTTTCTTATTCCTACTACTTATGGGGTACGGGCTAAAATAAAAAAGAGACAAACCTGTAAAAACATTACATTTCAGATAGTTAAATTGAGATAAATAACTGACATCAGATCAAGGAGATTTCGAGTAAAGGTCAGTTATCCCTAATTCTTAATCAGTCCGCCGTTTTGCCTTGTCACTAAGCCCATTAAATCCATATCAGCAACCGACGACATTACCTGACGCTCTTCTAAACCGCTCATACGAATTAATTCATCTACAGTCACAGGAGTTGAAGAAAGCAAGTCAAGCAGCATACTTTCAGGAGTAATACCACCCTCCATTGCAGGGGATGACGTTGCTGTGCCCACGCCTTTTTTTACTGAAACAGGCTGACAAGGTTCGCAATCGCTATGATCATCATCAAAAGACATAACACCTTGCATAGACTCCACATAACCTGTTAACGATTTTGGTAAATTATCAACGATATCGTCTATCGTTTGCAACATTGTAGCGCCATTTTGAATAAGGTAATTGGGGCCAGATGATCGTATATCGGCGGGGCTTCCTGGCATTGCAAAAACTTCTCTCCCCTGTTCGGCAGCTAGCCTAGCCGTAATAAGCGAACCGCTTTTTTTAGCAGCTTCGATAACAGCTACCCCCAAACTTAAACCACTTACAATACGATTGCGACGCGGAAAATGATTTTGCGTAGGCGCCATACCTAGAGGCATCTCACTTACAATCGCGCCATTTTTTTGAATAATATCAGCATACAACCCTGCGTTTTCAGGTGGGTAAATATGGTCCAAACCACCCGCAACAACAGCAATAGTTATACCACCCGCATCTAACGTGCCTTGGTGCGCCGCACTGTCAATACCGCGTGCTAGGCCACTGGTCACAACATACCCTTCCCCCACCAATGCGCCTGCAATTGCCTTGGTAAATTTAATAGAAGGTGCGCTTGCATTGCGGTTACCCACAATGGCCACTTGCTCCTGACCTAGCGCTTCTACATTACCAAGTACACTCAACACAGGAGGACAGTCATGAATAAATTTTAAGGCTGTTGGGAAGTTTTCATCTTCTTTGAATAAAAATTGACCACCGAGTTTTTCAAGCATTTTTATCTCACGCTCAAGCACACGGTCCGAAACAACCTTTAAGTTCTTTTTATAGGTTTTATTTAAATTATCAAATTCTTTTAAGGCATTTTCAGCAGAACCATACTGACCTATTAACTTTTTATAAATAACAGGACCCACGCCCGTCGAGCGAAATAGCTTTAGATTGTTGTATTCTGTTTTTGATAACCCCATAAAAGAGAATATACAGATTTAACTCATGAAAATAAAGAAGTTTTCACAACAGGGGCGGCAAACGTCTTTCTTGTAAAAGATGCAGTGTTAAAAGTTCCTTTCTTAAATTAAAAAGAAGTAATAAAGGCAATGCAAACCCGACAATAAGAGGTGTTTGAGCACTGGATGTAAAAATAACCAAACACGGTGTAACTAAACATACGATAATACAAGCCGTATGTGCGCGCCTTAACATAAATAGCAGTATTACATAAATAAAAATAAGTACCGCACCCGCCAAAGGACTAAGAATAAATGTAAAGCCAATAAGGTTAAGAGGTGATTTTGAAACTTTAACCTTAAAGAAGGAAATAAACACCCCCACAATACTTGCCATCAATGCTGAATAAAGAGCCACCTCATCATTATGATATATCATACGGACAACAATAAACGTCAAAACAGGTTTCATCCACTCACATACAATGAACAATAGGCTTGTTAGTCTATGCCCCCCATACCAAAGCGTTAAAGCCGTGCTGCCATATCGGGCCACAGGCATAAAACGACCAAACGAAAGCCAACATGCCAAACCTGGCATTGGCAATGCGCCAATACCCATACCTATAAAAATTGAAAATATCCAAACCCATTCCATAAAGGCATACTACACCACCATACTTTAAATAAAAAGAAAACCTCTCCTATAAAGGAGAAGTTTTCATATTCGATATTTAATTTCACGTTTTAATACGATTAATTTTTTGTGCAATGCGTATCCACTCTTTAGACATAAAGAATTTACAATCACATTGCCCGCCAAAATATTCGTATATATACTTGGGATTCAAGCTATATTTAAAGCCATTTTGTTTACTTGCTGCATCCAGCAGAGGGTGCAACGCTCGCATATAATTCTGCGCTTCTTCCGACAAATACATATTAACATGATGCGTCTTAAAAACACGATGCATTTGAAGCGTGTAACCATCCACATAGTCGGGATATTGCTTTATTAAATCTTCAGCCAGCCCCTTCATTTGTTTATACACAGTATAAATATGCATCCCATACAAAATAGAAGACACTTTGGGAGGAATATATTGGCTATCACAACTTTGAACAACATGCAGCGTAATAGGAATATCGCAAGAAGAAATGCCTTTTTTAAACTTAGCAGGGTTTATTTGCAAAATATTTCGGCGCGCCTTAAGAGAAGACATATCGAACAAAAAATTTTGGCCATTTTGTTTAATCAGATCATTAACAGAGCGTATCACACGCACTGCATCACTTAACGTGCGTATATGCGGTTTTTTAGTTTGCTGCGCATCATATGGTAAAGGACGATCCTTAGTATGAAGTGTTAAGCGCATTTCAGTCGTGTATAAAGGCTCTTCAACAAAAACCTCTGAAGCACTCGCCACAATTTCATGTGTTTGATACGTTGTCGGCACTCCCTTTTCAATCACGCGTGCTGTATGCGCATCTATGCTGATAATTTCTACACCACGAATGGAAATGCCTCGTTTTTTTTGCATTGTCATATTTTTTCTCCTTATAAGAGAAAGAGTCGTATCTTAAAAAAGATAGATAAAAGAAAAGATTAGGTATGTTTTAGGAGGCGGAGTATACGCCAAGAAAGTTCAACAAAGCAAGCAAAAACCCTCTAAAAAATAGAGGGTTTTATTTTCGATAGTTAAATACTAACTTAATGGTGTATTTTTTGTCTGTAGGGCTTGACGTAAAGCCGCTTTTTTGGCAATTTCAGCAATGCGCGCATTCACCACTTCACAGCCAGTATTACATTGACTTGCAAACCCTACATAAAATGTAGAATAAACACGTGGTGCAATAGTTTTTTTAGCGTTTTTTGCTAACAACATACATTTTCTATATGCCATCATTTTTTCGCCAATACCTTGAAGTGCTATTGCACCTGCTGGTTTAACCAATTTAACATTTATCAATGCGTTCACTGTATTTTGCATCAGCTCCTGAATTTGAGCCTTACAGCAATGCGCCCTCACCCGAGCCTCTGCAACAGCATTATTTAGATTTTGCTCCCAATTATTATCGGTAAGGTCAATTTCAAGTTTAATACAGTTATTCAGTAAAATATCAACGGGAAGAGAGCCCTTTTTTTGGTCAAGTAGCGCAGGGTGACTTTGATGGACAAGATCAAGCTTAACACCTTCAACCCAAAGAGCTGATGTATCCTGGCTATAAAGCTTATCATATTCCTTATTCCATTGGCATATAATGGCATCACGCGTTGCTTTAGGCATATTCATGGGTAATGAAGCCACTTGAGCCATATAAACACAAAGTTTTTTACCAATATAACGCACGGGATTTAGCTGAATATCAGCAATTAAATTTTGAGCGTCCATAACGGACTCCTTAAAGATTTTTAAGAAAAAGAAAAGGTTTTAAATCTATTATATTATATATAAGAACCAAAGACCGTTATAACAAGCATTAAAACTGGCTATAACGTAAATTTTCTAGAACAGACTGTAAAAATAAAGAAGCCGCCACACTGTCCACTTGTTTTTTCACATCTTTTTTACTGGCACGCTTTTGGCGTCCTTGGCGTTGCTCAAACAAAGCGTTGGTGGCTGAAACAGTAGACAAACGTTCATCCCACAACAAAACGGGTATACCAAGGTCACGCTCTACATTTTCTGCAAACGAAATACACGACTTTGTTTGAGGCGTAATGTCACCACTCATATTCAAAGGCAGTCCCACCACGGCACATGTCACGCCTTCCGTCTCAATAAATTTTCGCAAAATCTCCTTATCCACCTTCCATTTTTCACGTGTTAACGTTTTATATGGAGAAGCAATCATGCGCCCTTTATCACTTGTGGCAATGCCCACTGTTTTACTGCCGACATCAAAGGCAATTATTTTTCCGTTGTTTGGTAGATCTTGTGGGTTGCGTAATGGCATGTTATTTGGTATCTATATTCTGTTAAAAACAATTAATCAGTTAGGAATCTAACACAATGTCTATCGATCTTAAAACAGTAAACAAGCTTGCAAAGCTTTCTATGATGAAATTTGATGAAGAAACTGCCATAGAAATTGGTGGGGAACTTAATAAAATCGTTGATTTTATTTCGCAATTGCAAGAAGTCCCGACTGAAGGCATTGAGCCGATGTCCAGTTCTGTGAGCGGTACAAGCACGCCAGAACGTGATGATGTGGTGACAACAACAAATGACCGTGAGTCACTTATGGCCACAAGCCCAGAACAAGAAATGGGCTTCTTTGTCGTTCCACGCGTTATTGAATAACAGCCCTTGGCACACAAAACAAAAAATTGATTAAATATAAATATTAGTAAGAGATACTATGGAATTATACGAACTAGGCCTGAAAGAATCGGCTGAAAAAATTAAAAACAAAGAAATTACTTCGGTAGAACTTACAAAGTCTCTACTTGACCGTATTGAAGCACGTAATGCTGAAATTAACGCTTATGTGACCATTGACCGTGAACATGCCTTAAACATGGCAGAAGCTTCAGACAAGCGTGTTAAAGAAGGTAACCCTCGCCTGCTTGAAGGTGTGCCTTTGGGTATTAAAGATCTTTTTTGTACAAAAGGCGTGCGCACAACAGCTTGTTCACACATTTTAGATGGATTTATTCCACCTTACGAGTCAACCGTGACAGAAAACCTTTGGCGCGCGGGTGGTGTTTTACTTGGTAAAACCAACATGGATGAATTTGCCATGGGCTCTTCTAACGAAACGTCATATTTCGGCGCTGTTAAAAACCCTTGGGATTTATCATGCACACCGGGCGGTTCTTCGGGTGGTTCTGCCGCTGCGGTTGCCGACTACCAATGTGCAGCATCAACTGGCTCTGACACAGGTGGTTCTATTCGTCAGCCTGCGTCCTTTACAGGAACCGTTGGTATTAAGCCAACATACGGCCGTTGCTCACGTTATGGTATGATAGCTTTCGCATCATCACTCGACCAAGCAGGTGCCTTTGCACGTAATGTTGAAGACGCAGCCTTGATGCTTCGTTCTATGAGCGGTTACGACGAAAAAGACTCAACTTCTGCCGATCGCCCTATCGAAAACTACGACAACAAACTTGCGGAGTTCGATATTAAAGGCCTTAAAATCGGCCTGCCAAAAGAATACTTCGTTGAAGGTTTAGACCTTGAAGTGCGTGCTCTTGTCGACAAAGCCATTAAAAACTTTGAAGACCAAGGCGCTGAAATTGTAGAAATTAGCCTACCTTATACAAAATATGCGGTACCAGCTTACTACATTATTGCACCAGCAGAAGCTGCGGCAAACTTATCCCGCTATGATGGCATGCGCTTTGGTTTACGCGTTGAAGGTGAAAACCTAACCGACACATACATGAAAACACGTACAGAAGGTTTTGGTGATGAAGTAAAACGTCGTATTATGATTGGTAACTACACGCTTTCTTCTGGTTACTACGACGCTTATTACACCAAAGCACAGCGTGTGCGCGCCCTTGTAACAAAAGACTTTGCAGAAGCTTTCGAAAAAGTTGATATTATCATGACACCAACAACGCCTACACCAGCCTTTAAAATTGGTGGCAAAGTTGATGACCCTATTCAAATGTACTTAAACGACATTTTTACAGTGGCGACAAACCTTGCAGGCTTGCCAGGGCTAAGCGTTCCAGCTGGAACAATGACCTATGAGGGTTCAACTCTTCCTGTCGGCGTACAAATGATTGGCCCAGCGTTTAGCGAGCGTAAATTATTACGCTCAGCTTATGCACACGAAAAAATGACTAAATTTAACGTGTTACCAGCAAAAAGCTAAGGAAACTTTAAGTGTTAAAGCAAAAAAGCCAGTCAGAATACTTTGCGAACCTGCTTAAAACCCTTGTGGTTGAAGCGGGTTCCATGGCTCGCCATATGCGCCTTGACGCCAAAGCTGAACAAAAAGAAGACTTTTCTGTTGTCACAACAGCTGACCTTGCGGTGAGTGAGCTTGTGGCTGGGCGGCTTTCTAATTTTTTAGAACGTGATGATCACATTTTAATTGATGAAGAAACTGCCCACAAGCTACCAACTATGGCAGAAGTTTTCAGCAAGGACTACCAATGGGTTCTTGACCCTATCGATGGAACAGCTCCATTTTTTGCAGGCTTACCGTTTTATGGCGTTTCTTTAGCGCTTCTAAAAAAAGGCGAACCATGGCTTGGCGCTGTTTATCTACCTGAACTAGACGACCTTTTTTGGACAGATGGTAAAGGAAATGTCATGCGTCAGCGTGGTGCTAAAGGTGCTTCAACACCCAAAGCATTGCCGCTGCCAACTTCAAAGCTTTTTGCACACTGCCCTATTGTAAGCTCTCTTAGCGTTATTGAACATGAGCACAAAATAAATGGCTACCTCATCACAACAGGTTCTGCCGTTGTTGACGGTGTGAATGCTTGTTATTCAAATGTAGCGGGCGTTCTTTCACGTGCTAAAATATGGGATAATGCTGCGTTATTTGCTTTTTACAAGGCCCTTGGTTTTAAAATTGAATTTATCGAAACAAAAACAGAATTTACAAAATTTGAAAGCGCTTGCTTAAACAATGAATGGTGGCTAAAAGAGCCTTTTATTGCAGCATTGCCTGAAAACTTTGACTTTATTTATAAAAAAATTGAATATGTAAGCACGTTTAAAGCGGCTTAAACTTTTTAGGAGAAAAAAAATGATACACCCAGATTATGAAATGGTTATTGGTTTAGAAGTTCACGCACAAGTAACATCTCAATCCAAACTATTTTCAGGTTCATCTACAACCTTTGGCGCAGAACCAAACACCCAAGCCAACATGATTGACCTAGGTATGCCTGGCGTATTACCAGTATTAAACCGCGCCGCCGTTGACGCAGGTATTAAACTTGGCCTTGCTTTAGGCTGTCGTATTAACCGTAAAAGCGTTTTTTCTCGCAAAAACTATTTTTACCCTGACCTTCCTAAAGGCTACCAAATTACACAGTTTGAATTACCTATTGTAGAACATGGTAACATTACTGTTGATCTTGCGGATGGTTCTACAAAAAACATTGGTGTCACACGTATGCACTTAGAAGAAGATGCCGGTAAATCTGTGCATGATTTTGGCGCTGAACACCACAGTCACGTTGACCTAAACCGTGCAGGTATTCCTTTAATGGAAATTGTGTCAGAGCCTGACATGCGCACACCAGAAGAAGCCGGTGAATACCTTAAGAAATTGCGCTCTATCCTACGTTTTCTTGAAGTATGTGATGGCAACATGGAGCAAGGCTCTATGCGCTGTGATGCGAACGTTTCTGTACGTAAAAAAGGTGTTAACACCTTGGGCACACGCCGTGAAATTAAAAACTTAAACTCTATCCGTAACGTGATGCGCGCGATTGAGTACGAAGCAAACCACCAAATTGACGTTTTAGAAGACGGTGGCGAAATTAACCAAGAAACAATTCTATGGGACGCAAACCAAAACGTAACACGTACAATGCGCTCTAAAGAAGACGCGCACGACTATCGTTACTTCCCAGAGCCAGACCTACTACCACTCAACTTGACAGAAGAACGTATTGAAGCTTGTGCCAAGTCTATGCCTGAACTACCAGATGAAATGAAAGAACGTCTCATTAAAGTTTACGAACTGAGCCCATATGATGCGGCCGTTCTGACACTATCTAAAGCAAACGCTAAATTTTACGAAGCGGTTGTTGGTGAAAAGAATGATCCTAAACTTTGTTCAAACTGGGTAACAGGTGAATTATTTGGTGCGCTTAATAAGCGTGGCTTAGAAATTCAAGAATCTCCAGTTTCACCAGAACAGCTAGGTGAGTTGGTTTCTATGATCTCTGAAGACATTATTAGCGGTAAAATTGCTAAAACTGTTTTTGAAGAAATGCTTGAAACAAGCCGCAATGCCAAAGACATTGTAGAAGAACAAGGTCTTGTACAAATTACAGATACAGATGCGATTAACGCCATTGTAAATAAAATCATTGCAGCCAACCCTGACAATGTTGAAAAATTCAAAGGCGGTAACGACCGTTTGTTTGGCTTCTTTGTTGGACAAGTTATGAAAGAAACAGGTGGCAAAGCCAACCCTAAAATTGTAAACGATATTTTACGTAGCGCTCTTTCATAAGGTACGTATATCAAAACAAAAAAAGCGCCTTTAACAGGGGCTTTTTTTGTTTTATAAAAACTTATACGCAAAAAAAAGAGTGCCCGAAGGCACCCTTTTTATATCGCTATTATAATATAAAAATATTATAGGTTAATCACCCTTAATCCCAAGTCACCTTCAGTTTTTAAACCTTTAGCGCTTGTAATAACAGCCGTACTTGCTTTAGCAGGGTCTAGGTAAGTGTTTGCCACACGTACCAATTCTTCTACGGTTACTGCAAGAATGCGTGAACGATAGTCGCTACGTATATCATCAGTGCGCCCATGTAACCGCGCACTATAGTTTTCAGAAGCGTCTTTCATAGGTGTATTTGGTGCATCAATAGTACTGATAATACCAAAAATAGCTTCACGCACATCGTCAGCATTATGCTTGGCAGATTTCATCCATTCAATTGCGGCATCATAGTCCTTTAAAGTTTCACTTAAACGTGGATCACGGTACGACATAAATGCAAACGTGCCGTTATCACCATTATAAGTCGCACCACCGCCATAAGCACCGCCCTTCTCACGGATAGCTGTATGTAAGAATTTATTCTTCATATACACAGCTAAAATTTGAAGTGCGGGTGCGTCTGCATGCGTTGAAGGCACAGCCTTAAATGCTTTTGCACAAAAGTTAACCGCTGTGTTCATTACCCACATATCGTTCACAGTTTCATTTACACTTACGGTCGTAAATGCGTTTGAATTATGAACAGGTAATGCTGTAACTTCCGCTTCAAGCGTTTGAACAATACCATCTAACTTTTCAGTTTCCGCAATCGCCATAATTTTACGTGGCGCCGCTTTCACTAAGTTATGAATATCGCTCAACTCGTCTGCAAAGGCTGCAAGTTTTGCCTTATCATCAAATGACTTAAATAGGTCTTTTACAAAAAGAACGCTATCAAGGCCGTTCATTTTAAAGGCCATATCACCACAAGCACTCATACCATGGCTTGCGGCTGCTGCTGCAATTACATGACCACTACTTGTAATGCTATTTTCTTTGCGTAACTTTAATTGACCGACCACTTCCTTCAAGCGTTTATGCTCGTGAAATGAAACCGTTTCAATTGTTTCACGCATCATGGCAGCCATTTCGTCACTACGACGTTCAAGCCCAGAAGCTGAAAATGTAATAAACGCATTCACATTTTGTACATCTCCAACCACACTGCGCAATGAAGCCGAAGCACCAAAGCTACTACAGATACCTGTTTGCCATTCACCAGCTTCTAAATAGTCACGTTTACCAATAGCCACTTCTGTTACAAGGGCTGTGTAGTAAGGCAATAATTTCAGTTGGCGCTCGGTTAAACTTGGCATGTCCACAATAATTTTTTGTGAAACAAGGCCGTTGGTACCCACAGCAAAGCCTACAGCAGGGGTTGGCGTGTTAAACGCTTTACTTTGCATATATGTTTTTTGTGTTGGAATGTCGCTCATGGTTACCGTTGGTAAGCACGAAACGTCATCTTCTGCACTTTGACGCTCATCAAGGTCTTTTGCGGTTTGAATAATAGCGTCCAGTTCTGCGTCTGTCATAGCTGCTTTCATTTGCGCCAATCTATCTGCTTCTTCTTTCGCTTTTTGCGCACTTAAACCTGTGTTAGGTTCCGCCACTAAAGTGACACGGTGCGTATTATTCAACAACATATCCTTTATAAGGTCTTGAACAAAGCTAGGCTTTAATGCTTCTAAACGTAGTTTTTGTAAAACAGGTTCAACATTGAGGGCGTTTAACAAGTCGCCGCCATGTATTGAGCAGTTTATAACATTCAACATCATCGACATACCCAAAGGATATCCACCGCCTTCTTGGTTACGCACATCCACTTCAATTTGATCAAGCAAAGCGTTAATACGATCATTTGAAATACCGTCCTTAGCTACCTGTTGAAGGGTATCTAAAATTAGTTTTTCAACGTCTGCCTTATGCTTCACTTCACTGCCTTGAAGGCCCACAGCAAACATTGTTTCCTTATTTTCAGGGTCAAATGTTACTTGTGGTGCTGTTCCAAGATCTGAGCTTTCAAGCGCTGACATTAACGGTGAAGAACTATCACCCAATAAAACCATATACATATATAATGTTTTAAGGTTTTCGTAAGCGTCTGTGGTTTGACCAAGCAACCAACCCATTTCAATAAAGGTTCGCTTTGATGTATCTTCTTCATCATATGCATATTGAATGTGCTGTGTGATTGGCTTTTTAAAACGCTTCACATTAGGCACGCTAAACGACTTATCAGATTTTTCAAAACGGTGTAATACATTCGTTTCAAATTTTTCTTGATGTTTTGCCGCAGGTATATCCCCATATGTCATAAAAATGGCATTGCTTGGGTGATAATGCGTTGCATGAAAGTCTTTAAATTCTTGATATGTTAAATCAGGAATATTCGCAGGTTCACCCCCGCTGTTAATTTCATACGTAGTGCCTGGGCAGAGTGCCGTTTGCATAGCTTGATGTACAACACGTTCAGGTGGGCTCATCGCCCCTTTCATTTCATTAAAAACAACACCTTTAAAAATAAGGTTGCTTGTTTTATCACCCGTTTTTTCAAAATCTACACGGTGGCCTTCTTGCTTGAAGTCCAGCGCATCTAAATTTGGGAAAAATGCGGCGTCCAAATAAACATCTAACAAATTATTAAAGTCTTTTTTGTTAGGTGAAGCGAACGGGTAAGCTGTCCAATCGCAGGATGTAAAAGCATTCATAAAACTATTTAACGAACGTTTAATCATGCTAAAAAACGGATCACGTGTTGGAAATTTTTCACTGCCACAAAGGGCTGTGTGTTCCAATATGTGCGCCACACCGTTAGACGTGCTTGGCATTGTACGAAAAGCAACCATAAATACATTTTCAGTATTTTCAGCCGCTAAGTGCAAATGCATCGCCCCTGTTTTTTTATGTTCATACAGTTCTACATTGGCCTGAAGCGCAGAAATATATTGACTGCCGACAAGTTTAAAAGTGTTAAAAGCATGTGCTTTTTTCATAAGAATACCTCTATATTTAATATAAATAGATTATAGCAAGAGTTTTAAGGTAACAAAAGAACAGTTGTTTGATTTTCGCCCAAAGAAAAGGCGTTAAAAAGTAAATGTATTTAACTTAACCATGTATACATTACCATTCCCATGTTAAATATCAAACTTCTTTTGCTTGCACTTCTAATATTTACTGCCTAAAATATAAAAAAATGAAAATAAAAGAATGCGCAAAATATGGCGAACAAACTATTTGACGACCTAAAAGTGGGCGACATATACCCAAGCGGTAGCAAAACTTTAAATTTAGCAGAAATTATTTCATTCGCTCAGGAATTTGACCCTCAGCCCATGCATACCGACGTTGAAGCCGCTAAAAATAGTTTTTTTGGTGAACTGATAGGTAGTGGCTGGCAAACACTTTCTAGCACTATCCGCCTGATGGTCGACAGTAAACCTTTTGGCGAAACACCTCTTATTGGCATGCAGGTCGATGATGTTCGCTTTTTAGCCCCCCTTAAACCAGGTGCAACCTTACAAGCATTTATGGAAATAATTGGGTTAGAAGAATCTAAAAAACCTGGCCGTGGTTATGTAAATGTTCAAGTCACAACAAAGGCTGACGGTGAAGTGATTCTAACACAAAAGTGGCGCATGCTTATCCCACGCAAATAATTCTTCTAGGAAAATCGTTACAGGCGTTACATGTCACTTTCAATTGTATACTTTTTATTTTTCAATACTTGCAATGCCTTCTATAAAAAGGTACATTGATCTCAGATTAATTCTACACCTATGCTTTTTTTTAAGGAAACACATTTTACTCCCCCCCCCTTAAACATACTTATTTCTTATAATTCCCCTTACTCCTTATGGAGGTACTTAAAATGAACAAAAATTTATTTTTGTGGATCGGTATTGCTGTAGCGATGGTGTTTTTATTTAAATCATTTAGCGGAGCAGACAAGCAAACATCTGCCGAAGTTGGTTACACCACTTTTCTAGAACAAGTTGAAAAAAAACAAGTTGTAGAAGCCGTTATTGAAAATGGTACAGGTGAAATCATCTACTTGCTTAATTCAGGTAAACGTCAACGTACACGTATCATTGGCGGCTACGACAGTGACCTTATCAATGACCTACGTCAACACGGTGTTAAAGCCAAAGCTGTAGCAGCAGAACAAGAAGGTGGCCTCATGTCAGTTGTGTTCAATGTTATCATTTTTGCAGCTATTTTTATGGGCATCATGTTTATCATGAGGCGCATGCAAGGTGGTGGTGGCGGTGGTGCTGGCGCTGGCGGTATGAGTAAATTTTCAAAGTCAAAAGCACAATATTGCCCACCAGGAGAAAACACCCTACGCTTTAGCGACGTTGCAGGTTGTGACGAAGCAAAATTTGAGGTGCAGGAACTGGTTGAGTATATGCGTAACCCTGAAGCTTACCAAGACCTTGGCGTGAACATACCTACTGGTTTGCTTATGCTTGGCCCTCCTGGTACCGGTAAAACGTTACTGGCTAAAGCCTTAGCAGGTGAAGCACAAGTTCCATTTTTCACCCTTGCAGGTTCTGACTTTGTTGAAATGTTTGTTGGTGTGGGTGCATCTCGTATGCGTGACACCTTCGAAATGGCTAAAAAAGTCGCCAATGAGCAAAACACTGGTGTAATTATTTTTATTGATGAAATTGATGCCATTGGTAAAAAACGTAGTGAAGGTATGCAAAGCAATGATGAACGTGAAGGTACGTTAAACGCCATGCTTGTTGAAATGGATGGCTTTAAAAACTCGAATCAAATCATTGTCATTGGTGCCACAAACCGTGCAGACGTACTTGACCCCGCTTTATTAAGGCCAGGTCGTTTCACACGTAAAGTAACAGTGGGCAAGCCCGATGTTGCAGGACGTGAGAAGATTTTGGAACTTTACGGTAACAAAGTCCCTATGTCAAAAGACGTAGATTTCAAAAAAATTGCACAAAGCACACCAGGGATGACAGGCGCTGAACTTGAGAACGTGATCAACGAAGCTGGTACTTTTGCTGCGCGTGAAAAACGCAAAGAAATTACGATGGCCGATCTTGAAGCTGCTGTAGAAAAGGTCTTTATGGGCCCTGAACGCAAAAGCATGTTATTAAGTGACGCACAACGTGCCGAAACAGCCATGCACGAAGCTGGCCACTGTGTAGCAGGTTATGTGTTAAGCACCATGGGTTTTCATGATGCACCTTATATGGTGAGTATTGTCCCGCGTGAACAAGCTCTAGGTGTCACTATTTTTAGAAATGGTGAAGACAATGTAAGCCAAAACAAAGGTCAGCTTATGGCATTTGCCTTAACTTTACTTGCAGGGCGCATTGGCGAATGGGTACACCATAACCAAGACGAGCTTAAAATTACCACAGGCGCTTCAAGCGACCTTGAACGTGCGAGTTCGGTTATCCGAGCCATGATTAAGGATGTGGGGTTAAGTAAAGAACTTGGGCCAATTACGGCAAAGTCTAATGCATATGGTCAATCTACAGCGTCAGCAACGTTGCTGTCACAGGTTGATAAAATATCAAAAGACTGGTTAGATGCCGCCGACTTGATTGTGCGTGATTTTATTATGAAGCACAAAAAGGAACTGTGTGACATGACTGAACTTTTAATGGAAAAAGGTACCATACGCGACGCCGATATTAAAGCATGTTTAGGTCATCTAGACGCTGAATATCAAAACGTTAAATTTGGTGATATTTTTGACATTGAAGCACGTGCAAACCAAGAAAAAGCGAAAAAAAGCGCATAGAATTTTGCGCTTTTATAACGAACAAAATACCCTGCAAGTTTGCAGGGTGTTTTTTTTTGCTTTATACTCATAAAAAATCATCACACAAAGGCTTGTTCTATGAAAACTCTCTTTATTGCACTTATTCTTATATATATCGTCGTTTGCGCGGCTATGTATTTTATACAAGATAAATTGATATTCCCTGCAAAGGCCGCCCCACAAAACATAAGCACTGAAGGCGAAGTATTTATCTCCCCTTTAGACAATATAAAACTTGAAAGTAAAATTTTCAAATCAGACGATGAAAATGCTGATGTTGTTATATTATTTACAGGGAATGCTCAAAACGCTTTATTAGTTGGTAAAAATATTTTTGAAGGATATAACGAAAAGAGCCATATCGCGACAATGAATTACCGTAGCTACGGTCGTAGTGAAGGCAATCCCACACAAGAAACATTATTTGCAGATGCACTTGCCTTTACGCAATATATCAAAACAACATTTCCAAAAAGCAAAATGTATATCATGGGTATCAGCCTTGGTACGGGCGTTGCCACCTATGTGGCTGCCAACTTAAATGTTGACGGTGTATTACTCTTCACCCCATACGACAGTCTTCTTAAAATTGCAAAGATCGATTACCCATACTTACCTACATCATGGTTATTAAAGCATCCATTTAACAGCCTTGAATACATTCAAAAAATTACGGCACCCACAGCTATCATGATAGCTGAAAATGACACTGTCATACCCCATGTAAGTACAAAAAACCTCATAAAACATGGCAAAAACATTGTACACACCCAAGTAATGTCTGGCATGTCACATACCGAATATCTTGAAGTTCGAAATTTAGAATTACAAAAAATTGTTATCAAAAAAGCTATGGAAGACATTGTAAATGCATCAAAAAAGCTATAAAAGTTAAATATGCATACAATTTACACTTGAAATTTAACCGCAAATAAGCCACATTATCAATATCGTAATGTTGAGCATGTCTGATTTAGCAAGATGCTTTACATCGGAAGGGGGGGGCTAATTCCTTTCAGCCTTTTTTTGCTCCATTACGTTTAAGAGCCCTGCATTTCAAAACGGACAGGGCTCTTCTTTTTTTGTTCCATATCGGCTCTTCATCCTTTATGCTTACTTGTATGACTTACCAAAACGTACTTTTAGTAGATATGAATGACAACCCCATCGGCGAAGCTGAAAAACTGCAGGCCCACAAGCAAGGGTTATTACACCGCGCCTTTTCTATTTTTATTTATAGAAAAAATGCTCATGGTATTGAGTATTTATTGCAAAAACGCGCATCTCAAAAGTATCATTGTGGCGGGTTGTGGACAAATACGTGTTGCAGCCACCCCAACACACAAAAAGAAATAACCATTTCAGTACAAGAGCGTCTTAAATTTGAAATGGGCATGGATATCCCTTTTGAGAACATAAAATTTATTAAAAAATTTACCTATAAAGCTGTGTTTGACAACGGTTTAACGGAACATGAAATTGACCATGTATTTATGGCGGAATACCAAGGCGAAAACATACAACCCAACCCAGAAGAGGTTGACGATATGCGTTGGATAAATTTAGATATACTTGAGGATGACCTCGCCAAAAACCCACAAAATTACACCGCATGGCTACCGCAAGTATTGCACATTGCAAAAAAAGGGCTGCATAATATCCAAACCTTCCCCTTACAAGCTACTCGTCCATTTCACACTTCCTCATCATAGATTTGAGAAACTTGGCCTCCACAAAGAAAAAGTTTGTTTCCCAATTTGGTTAAAATTTGTTAAATTAAGCGCTCATAAAATAATAAAAATGGGGTATCGTGAAGAATATTTTAGTGATAACAGGTGGATGTATTGTGGTTTTTATGGCCATTTTTGCCGTTTTTGCCGACGTTATTGCCCCATTTGACCCCGCCACAACAAATATACGTGAAAGTTTAATGCCACCTTCCCTTACTCATATTATGGGCACCGACCAACTCGGACGCGACGTTTTTAGCCGTATGTTACATGGCTCACGCATTTCTTTACTTGTGGGGTTTGTAGCCGTTGGGCTTTCAACTTTTATTGGCCTTATTATGGGCGCACTTGCGGGATTTTACGGCGGACGTACAGAAACCACCATCATGCGATTTGTCGATATTATGCTCTGTTTCCCCTCTTTCTTCCTTATATTGGCTGTCATTGCCTTTTTAGAGCCTTCTATTATAAATATTATGGTTGTTATTGGCTTAACCAGTTGGATGGGAATTGCCCGCCTTGTCCGTGCCGAATTTTTAAAGCTAAAAAACCAAGACTTTATTTTAGCCGCTCAAATACAAGGAGTTAGTGACCTTAGGCTCATGACAAAATATATGCTGCCCAATGCCATGGCGCCTTTATTTGTAACCTTTACACTTGGTGTAGCAGGTGCCATTTTAATTGAAAGCAGTTTGTCGTTTTTAGGTATTGGCGTACAACCGCCCACACCAAGCTGGGGGAATATTTTAATTGACGGTAAAGCCGCACTCGAAGTGGCTTGGTGGTTGAGCGTTTTTCCAGGGCTTGCTATTTTAATAACAGTCCTTGGCTATAACCTGTTGGGTGAAGGTTTGCGCGACGTGCTTGACCCACGTTTGCAAAATCAATAAAATCACGCATAAAAAACAACCCTGAAACTATTCGTCGCTAAGCTGAATAAACTGTAGTTCTTCATCCATATTTTCAGGCCATTCATCAGGCAGTAAATATGTTTTCCACGCCGCTGGAATATTTTTACCAAAAAGTAATTTTAAACTATTCTTCCATAATTCACGCATGGTGGGCTGGTAAGGATTAAAGCGTAGACGCATATTGGCTTCTTTAAGTGTTTTGTCTGCCTTTTTAGTATTACAGGGTGCACATGAAGCCACAATATTTTCCCAAGTTTTAGGCCCGCCTTGTGATTTAGGGTGTACATGGTCCATAGTAAGTGAACAGCCATTTTTTTGATCGGTCAAATAACCGTCCTGTCCACAATATTGACAAGAATACATGTCACGCAGTAACAAATTACGTCTTGTAAAGGGTGGGTGCGTTGGCGGTGTTACAAATCTTTTTAAAACAATAACACAGGGAATAGGTAAAGACATAGAAGGTGAATGCACATGTGTATTATAGCTCTCTAAAACATCCACACGTCCAAGACACATAGCCTTCACAGCCTCTTGCCATGTACAAACTGAAAGCGGATACCACGAAAGCGGCCTATAGTCCGCATTAAGTACCAGCACAGGTTTATCTTTCATATGAGTATCCTCCTATTCAAGTTCTTCCCCCATGTATAGAATACCCATTTTTGCTGCAATATGCCTAACCATAACTGCCTATTTTTTAGGCATATGCGTATGTTGCCATTGTATTCAGTGACATTTTTACGATAAATTTCAAAATGATTGTTGCCAGCTAAGCCCTCCTTACCTTCAAGGTTTAATACACTTCATCCTATATATACTTATGGATGATCACACAAAGTTTTGGCAGACAACCTATATAATTTTCAATAAATTAATCAAAAACTTGTAAAGTAAATTAGGCACGCATTATCATAAAAGTAAGGAATATGAACTTTAATAACTCAGGGTAAATTTATGCGCGCATTAGCCATTAGCCAAAACTTTAGAAGCTATATCATTTCTATTGCGGCAGCCATTTTATTTATAAAATTTGTTTTTCTAATCGAAAAATTTAAACCTTACTTCAACAGCACTGAAACATTATCCAATTCTTTTTTATTATTGGTTTCTATTGGTATTGTTTTATCCACGGTTGTTTATATTAGTATTTTTTATTTTATGGATCTTATTTTTTTACATCATAGTTTCAAGGGGTATCTAACTGACCATAGCTTATCAAGAATAAAAGTATTAGGATTTTTTATATCGTTAAATCCATTTATGCAGGCCTACACCAGAGGTGTGCTTGATACATTAACAGTAGAAGTTAATATGGATTATTGGCTGAGTATTGTTATAGAATTTAACTATCTTACATTTGCCGCAGGTTTATTTTTAATGGCATTAAGTGCCACCATTAAAGTAAGGTAAGTAAGGCTAGTGCAAAATTTTGTTTGTTGCTGGGCGTACTTCACTAAACATATCGTCGACATGGTCAATACCCAACTGTTGCAGTAATGGAATTGTACCGTGAATATGTTTTAAAGCCGATTGATAAATCATTTGATGAGAGGCAGTCACTTCCTTGCCAAGTAAGGCATATTCAGGAATAGCGACAACATCAACATTTTTTAATGTTGGTTGGCAAAGTTGAGCTTGTTCAGGTGTAATTTGAACAGTCCATACAACACCATTTACAGGTACCATACCGCCATTACCTGGGTCTTCGCACTTAAAGGTTGGCACAGAAGAAACGCGGTCAACCGAAATAAGGCCAGCATCCAGTGATTTATAAAAAACATTCCCAAGCAGTGTTTTAACAGTGCTTTTAGTGGCATCTGTAATGTCGGCATGTTCACCAAGACCTAAACAGCTTGTAAAACGCGCCTGCCCTGCCTTAGAATTTTTAACCATCACAAAGTGTCTTGTACCATTTTCAAAGTACCAAAAAATAACACTACCTGCGACAGCGCTATTTTTAAACGATGTAATCGTCATGGGGCGGCCATATAAAAAATGAACAATGGATGATGCAAGTTTAACCTTTAAACGTGTGATAAAACTTTGTTTAGCCTGAATAACGGGGCTGTTTAAAGCTTTATTTTCCATGAAAAGTTTCCTTGTTTAAAATTAAGTGTTGCTTAGCGTTACCTTGTAAAAGATTTTATTACTATACAGTATATCGTTATTAAAAGCCATATTTTCAATAGAATTTGCAGTATTTTTTAATGATATATTCTATAACCCTTTATATCTATAGCTAATACACAATATAAGGTTGACCACTGCGCTTGCTTTCGGTAAAACTTTTTTCATGGAAAATAATTTATTTGATGGGTTAAACCCACCCCAACTTGAAGCAGCCCAAGCAACCGAGGGCGCGCTCCTTATTTTAGCTGGTGCCGGTACAGGTAAAACACGTGTTTTAACCACCCGCCTCGCCCACATTTTATGGCAAGGCCTAGCGCAACCCAACCAAATTATGGCGGTGACTTTTACCAATAAAGCAGCCAAAGAAATGCAAGTGCGTGTCGAAGAACTTATGGGGCGTCCCATGGCTGGCATGTGGATGGGTACATTTCACTCACTATGCGTACGCTTACTACGCCACCACCCAGAACGTGTGGGGCTAGAACGTAATTTTACTATTATTGATATGGACGACCAAAGCCGTTTGTGTAAGCAAATTCTAACAGAAAAAGGTTTTGACATTAAAAAATGGCCAGCCCGCCAATTGGTCAACACCATTTCAAGGTGGAAGGACAATGCTTGGGAGCCCAAAGACGTACCAAACAGTGACGGACAAACATTTGACCGCCGTGGGGTAGAGCTTTATACAGAATATCAAAAACGTTTGAACATTAACAATGCCTGCGACTTTGGTGACCTTCTTTTAAAAGCGCTTAAACTTTTTAAAGAGAATGCCGATATTTTAGAAAAATATCAAGACTGGTTCCGTTATATTTTGGTCGATGAGTATCAAGACACTAACGCTGTACAGTATATGTGGATACGCCTCCTTGCGATGAAGCGTAAAAACATTTGCGTTGTAGGCGACGATGACCAATCTATCTACGGTTGGCGTGGAGCTCAGGTCGGTAATATTTTACGTTTTGAACGTGATTATGCCGACTGTAAGGTGGTGAAGCTTGAGCAAAACTACCGTTCAACATCTAACATTTTAAAGGCTGCATCAAGTCTTATCGCTCATAACACCGAACGCCATGAAAAAACATTATGGAGCGAACAAGGTAAAGGTGCCCCTGTTGAAATTCATCCTTTATGGGACGGCAAGGAAGAAGCCCGTACGATAACAGACCGTATTGAACGTGAAGTTATAAACGGTAAAACTTATAATGACATCGCTTTACTTTTGCGCACGGCCGCTCAAACACGTCCATTTGAAGAAATGTTTGTTAAAATGCATGTGCCATATACCATTGTCGGCGGTTTAAAGTTCTATGAACGTAAAGAAATTCGTGATGCAATCGCTTATCTACGCCTTGTCCATAGCGAAAATGATGGCCTTGCCTTTGAACGTATCGTTAACGTGCCTAAGCGTGGCGTGGGCGACAGTGCCTTAAACGCTATACGTGAAGCTGCCTTTTCTATAGAAGGTTCTATGATGGCGGGGTCACGCAAGGCACTGGCAGAAGGCACAGCTGGGCGCGCGACTGGTAAGCTTAAGGTTTTCCACGATCTGATTGACTATCTCACCAGTAAACGTGATGAAACAACGCCAGACCGTTTAATGGAGCTTATTTTAGACGAAAGTGGCTACTATGAAATGCTCAAGAGCGATAAAAACAAAGAAGAAGCTTCTGGTCGCCTTGAAAACTTAAAAGAACTTATACGTGCCATGCAAGAATATGAAGATGTGGAAAGCTTCCTTGAGCATGTGTCACTTGTGATGGATAACGAAACAGAAGACACCGACGTTGTACGCATGACAACTGTGCATGCAGCTAAAGGTCTAGAGTTTGACATGGTGTTTATCCCAGGTTTTGAAGACGGTATCTTCCCCCACCAACGTGCGTTAAATGAAGAAGGTGAAAAAGGTTTAGAAGAAGAGCGACGCCTTGCTTACGTGGCTATGACAAGGGCGAAGAAAGAGCTTGTTTTAAGTTATACGTCTTCTCGCTTTATGTATGGTCATTTTGAACCAGCAACAGCGTCACGTTTCTTAGATGAAATACCAGATGAATGTACAAAAACTTTCTCAAACGGCGGACGCCAAAACACATGGCGTGCAGGGTCTGGCAGTGCTTACGACAATCAAAACAAAGGCAATACACCTTTATTTGGTCGCAAACCAAGCTATGCCAAACATGACGACGTTCCAGCCGTGAAGCCTATGAATGCTCAAGGTGCAAGCTTCGATATTGGTACACGCGTTTTTCACCAAAAGTTCGGTTATGGGCGCATTAAGCGTCAAGAAGGCAGTGGTGCATCTGAAAAGCTCACCATCGCATTTGATAAAGCGGGCGAGAAAAAACTACTCACCGCCCTTGCCAACTTAGAAAAAGCTTAACCCAAATAAAAAGCCCTCATATGAGGGCTTTTTTCGTTATAAATAAAACGGGTATCAAACCAATTTAAATGCAGCGCGTCTCTCTTGAACACGCTCTTCTTTAAATTCTTCAACCATCACATTTTGTCTTTCTTGCTGTGCTTTAATAAGTGGCATGTCGTCTAGTTGGCTCAAACAACCGCCTTCGTCAACATATCCACGTAATTTATCCGCAAATTTAGAAAAGTTTTCAACCTTTATAAATTCATGTTTACAACGTTCTTCGCTAAAGGTGTTTACCTCTGCAACTTCTTCAGAAATATCATCTCCGTCACGCGCCGTTTCATGAATAAGTGTTAAAAGCTTAGCTTTAAAAGTTTGCGCTGTAAGTTTTGTTACAGTGTTCATAAAAGTTACCAAAAAGGTTAGTTAGTTTGTATAAATTATAAGAGAAGCCCTAGGCATTTTCAAGTACAGCCCCAGCACATGTACTTAAAAGCAACAAAATGCCTATAAAATATGTTTTTTTTTGCAATTTTAGGGTGAAAGTTGTACATTTCTAACTCTAAAATAAACAATTACAAAAAGGTTAAAAACATGCCAGCCAAGTCAATGGAAGATCTTGTATCATTATGTAAACGTCGCGGATTTATTTTCCAAAGTGGAGAATTATATGGCGGGCTAAAAGGCATGTACGACTTTGGACCACTAGGGGTTGAACTTAAAAACAACCTTAAAAATGCTTGGTGGCGCAGCATGATTTACGAACGCGATGATATTGAAGGCCTAGACAGCGCGATTATTGGTCACAACAAGCTATTTAAATATTCTGGTCACAGCGACACATTTAGCGACCCATTGGTTGACTGTAAAGAATGCCGTCACCGTATGCGTGCCGACCACATGAAGGACAGCACAAAATGTGATAAGTGTGGCAGCGAAAACATTACAGAACCACGTGAATTTAACATGATGTTTAAAACACATATCGGCCCCGTAGAAAGCGATGAAAGTATTGGTTACCTGCGCCCAGAAACAGCGCAGCACATTTTTGCAAACTTTAAAAACGTGGTCGACAGCACATCTCGCCAAGTACCATTTGGTATTGCGCAAATGGGTAAAGCATTCCGTAACGAAATTGTGGCACGTAACTTTATTTTCCGTGTACGTGAATTTGAACAAATGGAACTTGAATTTTTTGTTAAACCGGGTGAAGACGAAAAATGGCACGAATATTGGCTAGAAGCACGCCTAAATTGGTGGGAAGAGCAAGGTGTACCAAAAGCAAAAATTCATGTATTGGACGTTCCAGCCGACGACCTTGCCCACTATTCAAAACGTACATTTGACCTTGAATATGAATTCCCTCATGGTACAGATGAACTAGAAGGTATCGCCAACCGTACCGACTATGACCTTGGTAACCACACCAAAGCACAGTCTGAATATAACATTACTGCCAAAGTGCACGAAAATTTAGATTCAACGACAAAAATGGCCATGCGTGATACAGAAAACAACTCATGGTTCATTCCATTTGTTATTGAACCTTCAGCAGGTGTAGAACGCGGTATGATTGCCGTTTTAAACGAAGCTTACACAGAGGAAGACCTTGGTGAAGGAAATAGCCGTACAGTGCTTAAATTCCCTAAACACCTAAGCCCTATTAAAGTGGCCGTTGTACCTTTGAAGAAAAACCACGACGGTATTGTTGCTAAATGTAAAGAAACTAAAGAAATGCTGATGAAGCTTGGTATTGGTCGTATTTTCTTTGAAAACACAGGTAACATTGGTAAAGCTTACCGCCGTCACGACGAAGTAGGCACACCACTTTGTATTACAGTTGACTTTGACACCATCGAACAAGAAGGTGCGCCAGTCACCATCCGTGACCGCGACACAATGGAACAAACAACCATTCCATACACAGAACTAAAAAGTTATATTCAAAAATACTTTATGAAATAAGCTTTGCACCCATAAAAAAAGAGCCTCTTAAAGAGGCTCTTTTTATTTCGTTAGATGAAATCCCGTTTCATCAATTTCATACAAAAGTTTAACTTTAAATTTTTCCACCCACGCATCATAGCTAATAATTTTACCAAAGCTCGCTTCGCTAATATCCAAGACCACATCATGACCATCTGCATCTACTGTTAGCGTTACAACATGTAAGAACTCTGTAGCACTTTCATCAAAAGGATCAATCATAGACAAATATAAGATTTTAGCAGGAATACCTAAAGCCTTTAACTGCACATACCAAAGATATGCAAAGTCAGAACAATCACCCGATCCATCATTATATAGCTCCATAGGCGTTTTAGAAAGTTTGTCTGTGCCTAGCTTGATAGGTTTCAGCACAGAAGTTAAACCCACAAGCTGATTATTACGCGTCTCATTACGAAGCATGTCAATTGTTTTCAGTGCATCCCTTGGCAAAGCCTGCAACCGAGCACGACGATCAGCATAATAAAAATCTGCTGCATATATCGTATAATAAATCTCGGGATAATATTTAGGAAACTTCCCAGAATATTTCGCAAACATGACATAAATGCACAAAGGCATAACAACAAGCAAAATAAAAACAGATGTAATCAACCGTGTATGGCTGACATTTTTAAAAGTTAGCAGTGACATAAGCCACCTCAAAGTCAGTGTATTTATAAATATATAAGCATAGCCCACACTAAATTCAAGCATCATTCAAAAAAATAGCCCCTAAAAAAGGGGCATGAAACGATATATAAAATATAAACATTAAAAATCTTCAGGTAAATTTACAATATGCTCTTCATCAGGTGTAATAACTTCACCTGCTAAAATTTGCTGAACTTTCTGGGTTTCCTTAACTGTTTGCTGCGCATTTTTAGAAATAAGGTTCATAAGGATCACACAACGTGCCATAGGGTCTTGAGTGTCATGCCGCATCAGCTCAATATCAACCTGCAATGCTTTTAAAGCTTTAGGGTTTTTCGTATTTTTAAGCAATTTGTTTAACTCGGCATTAAATAACATTTCCAACTTTTGCGGTTCTTTACGTACAATATGGGAAAATTCATCAAAATTTTTAGGTTTCATCAATTCAATAAGAGATTTTGACATAATTTACCTCCAAAGGTAAAAAATAAGTCTATATAGGACAAAGGATTTAGTGAAAAAAGATAAAGATATTCCGTTAAAAACAACATACACCGAACATTTCAAAAAAACAACCTTGTAGCGTTAAAAAAAACCTCTAAAAGAGGTTTTTTATTTTAAAGTTCATAAAATTAACGATCAATATACTCGGCATTCACCTCGTCTTTATCTAACCCATATTCTTCGGCAAAGCGATCTCCTTGAGAAATTTCAAGCTTTGTCTGTATCTCTTCAGTAAGTTCAGGGCTTAAACCTTTATCGCATTGTGCACCTGCTAATTTTATGAGTACCTCTGCATCTAAAGTATGCGCACCATTGAGCTGTTGCATATGTGTATGCAAGTTCACAACTTCTTCTGAAGAAAGAGTCGTAAATAAATTTCCATCAGATAATTCAATACCACATTGTTGTGCAGCTAATGCTTCACGTAAGTCAGTGTTTATAGAATGCGCTGATACACCGTGTTCTTGAATTTTATCATTCATGTCATGAAATTGTCCCTGAATCCTGTGGCGCTCCGCTTCTGCTGCCAAGTCTTCTGCAGACATTTCAACATCAATCGGTTGACCATTGTAGTCGTACTGCTGCTCAACCGATGTATCAAGCTCAATATCACCTTCACCATTATGTGCAATAGTTGTCTCTGTCACCCCGTCAAGTGTCGTTTGTTGAACATGCATATTGCTAGCACCTGCTTTGTGCATCGCTTCAATATCGTTATCCAGCTCATTAAAGGCATCACCTTCTTCAAAATTTGAATTTACGCTGACAGAAGGCGCTTTTTCACTCTGCGCACGTTCCATTTTAAATTGTTCAAACTCACTCATATGGTCCGCTTTGTAGCTAGAAAAAGAATCAGCCTGAGTTGTTGCGACAGTTGGCGTTTCTAAACTTTGTGTATTTTCATTAGCTTTAGCATTACCAGAAAAACCTGCTAAACCGCCAATAGCCATAACAGCACCCGCAATTGCGTTTTTGTGCTTGTCAAATATCCCCATAAAAAAATCCCTTTCATATAGCTTAAATAAACTTCATACATATTCTTTTATAAAGGTACGCAAGGGTTTTACGCATTATTTCTGACAAAATAGATATTTTAAAAATTCAAATCATAAATTCAGTGACTTAATATAATAAAAAAATGAGATATCGGCTAAAATTATTGACATATAGACAGTCACCACATAATTTCATGCGGCTTATTGGTATTTAAAAATCATATTCTTTAACTGATAAAAGGATTCCAGATCTCTTGGTGGATTAAAAAATTTAACATGTTTATCAGTATTTTCACTGTTCAACTCAATCCCCCACCAAGCACCAACACTCTGCGGTAAGGCACCGTAGCGTAGATCACTCAACTTGTAAGGCGACAGCTCATACACATATCCCATAGCAAAATGATTAAACCTTAAGATGTCTTTACGCTGCTGCGTATCCTTACCCAGTTCAGGATAAATTGTATGTGGGTCAATCCTTTTTACTGAATCACCCTCAATAAAAAAACTTTGGAGAAACGGTACAGAATGTACGGCATCAACATAATATACCCCCTCAAATTCATAAATAGAACGCCACAATATTATATTGCCAATTGTCGGGTTAACAAACAGGCGCTCAATATGATGCCCACGTTCAACGGCTTTTTCATAAACTATATCTTTAACTGTCAGCATATTAAAAGCGCTAAAGCCTAGATATATAAAACCATATAATAAACTTATATGAATAATCTTGCGTGATTTATAAAAAACAGAAAATAAAATAAGCATTAAAAGCGGCAGCGTAAATAAAGGATCAATAATCGGCATATTGTTCCAGGTCAAGCGTTCATCACTAAACGGCCATAATAAATAAGTACCATAACTGGTACATGTATCCAGCAGACCATGCGTTGCAACACCAAGCGTTGTGAATAAAATGTAAGACTTTAACAAATATTTCTCGCGGCTTAATAACACCCACAAAAAGGCACCAAAAAAAACACCTAAAAATGGAATACTCAAAAGTGCATGTGTAAAGTGTCTATGATATTCAAGATAAAGAAGTGGGTCTGTTTCACTTTTGATGTAAATATCTAAATCAGGCACTAAGCCACCGACCATGCCACAAAGAGCGGCAAGACGCAGTTTCGCCTTAGTTGAAACATTCATTGGTACTATCGCACCTACCACAGCTTGAGAAAGAGGATCCATCGTTACCAAATTATTATTAACATGGCTGTCACTATACCATAAACATGCCATGTATGTAACAATGAAGGTTTAGAATAGATACCTGTGAAAAGCAAAAAGCCTCCGAGGTGGAGGCTTTTTAGTGTTCTTTGAA
>TARA_R110000868_G_scaffold245896_1_pt1 | contig 93156 bp, 76 predicted proteins | sample TARA_R110000868 | Tara Oceans TARA_R110000868 (sample SAMEA4397489) | marine metagenome | biome: Polar Biome; feature: [SRF] surface water layer (ENVO:00010504); material: water (ENVO:00002006), including particulate matter (ENVO:01000060) such as... | depth 5 m
CCCTAAAGGTATGTTGGTGATTTTTATTCCGGACAGTTGTGGGCTCAAGGCCGGTATGACGGAGCCTAGGTTTAACCGTGCAGTTACGAGTAAAAATGATAGGCTAAAACACCTAACACTATTTTTTTGTCATACCCATAGCATTCGCTACACTCATGGGGCAGGCCCTACTGGCCTCCGAGCCGGTACCCATACACTTTTCTAAACAACTTTTTCCAAACACGTTTAGCCTCCACCTAGCCATGCTAAACTTCACGCCATTGATAGCGGCACTATCACCAATATAAAGGCCATAGTATGAGCGACACAGTAACCACCACTATTAACGCGCAAGGCATAGCCACGGTCACCCTTAACCGCCCCGAAAAAAATAATGCCTTTGATGACGAAATCATTGCGCAATTAACGGCGGCGTTTAAACAGGTCGATAGCGACCCTCAGGTGCGCGCCATGGTGCTGGCCTCTACCGGTAAAAACTTTTCTGCCGGTGGTGACCTAGCGTGGATGAAACGCATGGCCAGTTTTAGCTATGAGCAAAACCTACAAGATGCCCGCGGTTTAGCTGAGATGCTAAAAACCCTTAATTTCATGAGCAAACCCACCATCGCCCGCATACAGGGTGCCGCCTACGGTGGTGCCGTGGGCTTAGCCTGCTGTTGTGACATAGTGGTGGCCAGCAGCGATACCCGCTTTTGTTTAAGCGAAGTTAAAATTGGTTTAATCCCCGCCACTATCGCCCCCTATGTAATAGCCGCCATCGGTGAACGCGCCTGCCGCCGCTATTGCATTAGCGCCGAAGTAATCAACGCTCAGCTTGCGTTGCAGTTAGGCATAGCTTCAGAGGTGGTCGCTGAGTCCGAGCTGGATAACTGCATAAAAAATATAAGCAACAACCTACTTAGCAACGGCCCCAGCGCCATGGCTGCCGCCAAGCAACTTATTTTTGCCCTAGGCCAGCAACCCATAGGTGATGGGGTGATAGAAAAAACCTGCGAGGTTATAGCCCAGCGCCGCGCCTGCCCAGAGGGCCAAGAAGGCCTGACTGCCTTTTTAGAAAAACGTAAAGCCGAATGGAATTAATAATACTGTACCGGTAGCCAGAGTTTTGCGATAACGTTATTCTGCAACTGACAAACTGCGAATATAAATCGTATGGATACCGGCTCGTAGGCCGGTAAGACAGTACAGAGAATTCATCTTTATCTCGTCGTGCCGACCTTGAGCCGGCACCCACTGTTTTACGATATACGTTGTTCTACAGACTATAAGACTTGCACGACTATGAGCGGGTAATGTATCCCGTCAAAAAAACAGAGACCCAGCATGAACCAATCAGCACTACCCAAAAAAGTTAGAATCGTAGAAGTAGGCCCCCGCGATGGCCTGCAAAACGAGCAACAAACCATACCCACCGCCGTTAAAATAAAACTGATAGAGCTACTCACCGACGCCGGCCTTAACAGCATAGAAGCCGGTAGTTTTGTAAACCCCAAGTGGGTGCCACAAATGGCCGATAGCGATGCAGTATTTCAAGGCATCTCACGCGTAGCCAATACCACTTACGCCGCACTCACCCCCAATATGCAAGGCTATGAGCGTGCCATAGCTGCAGGTGCCGATGAAGTAGCTATTTTTGCTGCGGCCTCGGAAGCCTTTAGCCAAAAAAACATTAACTGCTCTATAACCGAAAGCCTACAGCGCTTTCCCCCCATTCTGGATGCGGCCCAACAAGCCAACATACCGGTGCGCGGTTATATTTCCTGCGTGCTGGGTTGCCCCTATGAAGGTGCCGTTAGCCCTATCGTAGTAGCCGATATCGCCGAGCAATTATTTAGCATGGGCTGTTATGAAATTTCATTAGGCGACACCATAGGCGTAGGCACACCCGGCCAGGTCAGTGAGATGTTGGCGCTATGCACACAGCGGCTACCGGTAGAGAAATTGGCGGTGCATTTCCACGACACTTACGGCCAAGCACTGGCCAATATTTACGCCGCCTTATTGCATGGCGTGAGCGTGGTGGATAGCTCTATTGCAGGCTTAGGCGGCTGCCCATACGCCAAAGGGGCCAGCGGTAATGTCGCCACCGAAGATGTACTGTATATGCTAGATGGTTTACAGATACACAGCGGCGTGAACCTCGACAAATTACTGACTGCCGGCCGCTATATTAGTGATTTTTTACAACGCAGCAGCGGCTCAAAAGTGGCTAATGCCCGCAGCCAATAAAATCCTACAAGCTAAATGCCAGCAGCAAAAAAGAGTATATATCATTCCGGCCTCCGATCCGGAATCTCGTAAATAACGTAGAGCCACCCGACAGTGTTAACATTTATTGTTAATATTACCCCCTAACAAATAATTTTTACCACAGGTACATACCATGTCCAACGCCCCCACTTTAACCGACGCCACTTTAGATATCAGCAAAGGTGTTGCCACCTTAAGCTTTAATCGCGATGACGTACGCAACGCGCTAACCGGCACCACCCTAATAGATGATATTTGCAACACGGTAGAATGGATCAACCGTGACAACAGTGTGAGCTGCTTAATTATTACCGGCAACGGTAAGGCGTTTAGCTCTGGCGGTAATGTTAAAGAAATGCGCGACGGCAACGGTATATTTGGCGGCAGCCCCGCCGAGATAGCCGAAAATTATAGACGCGGCATACAACGCATTAGCCTAGCCATGCACAGCATAGAAATACCCACCATCGCCGCAATTAACGGTGCAGCCATAGGCGCGGGCTTTGACCTCACCTGCATGTGCGATATACGCATAGGCTCTGAGCACACCTTGCTGGGCGAAACGTTTATTAATTTAGGTATTATTCCCGGTGATGGCGGCGCTTGGTTTTTGCAGCGCTTAATCGGCTACCAACGCGCAGCCGAACTCACCTTTAGTGGCCGGCTAATTAAAGCGGACGAGGCCAAGGACTTAGGTATTTTATTAGAGCTAGTCAGCGCCGAGCAATTGCTGCCCCGCGCCCAAGAGTTGGCCGCTAACTTTGCCAGCAAGCCACCGCAGGCCCTGCGTATGACTAAGCGACTGATGAAAAGCGCACAGCGTTTGGAACTGGCGGACTTTTTAGACCTATGCTCCAGCTACCAAGCTAGCTGCCACCACAGCCAAGATCACCAGCGCGCCATTAATGCCTTTTTAGATAAAACTGACCCAGAGTATCAAGGCAACTAAACCCAGTAGCTTGCTAAAATTAAAGCAGCTAACAGCCCGGCACCGCGCCGCCCGGTAATGAACCTAGCCGGGCTAGCGCTGTCCATGTACTATCTGTACCAGCCCCGCGTCTAACCATCAACAGGATACGACCATGAAAACCGCACTACTCTTTTTGATTACCGCTTTATTAATCACTGGCTGCATGAGCACCCCCCCTGCACCGCAGCAATCTGACGATGGTTTACAACTGGTGCAGCAATCTAGCTTTGATAGCCTATACCTACGCCCCGGTGCCGACTTTAGCCAATACAGCAATATACAGTTTGAAACTATGCCGCTGGCTTACAGCGACGAGCGCCGCACCAATAGCCTACCCACCTTAAGCGATGAAGATTTTCAATTTAGCGAAAAGGAGATGGGCTATTTTCAAGCCCGCGCCAGCAAAGGTTTTGTTGAGGGTTTTGGCAAGAGTATTAACGCCCAAGGCAGCTTAATCGTGCGCAGCCGCATTAGCGATTTTTACCTTACCGCACCCATTAAAAACTCTATTATTCAGCCCGACAAAAGTTTTGTGCAAGAAAGCAGCCGCATGACCATAGTCACCGAGCTGGTAGAAGCCAATAGCCAGCAAGTGTTGCTACGCGTCACCGACAAGCTTACAACTGGTGATATCGGCACCAATAGCAATCATTTAAACCGCATGACCAGCGTAAGCTACTGGCAGGATGTGTACCGCGAATTTAGACGCTGGGGCAGCCGCCTTAAAACCGCCAGCCAATAAATCTGGCTATTGATAGCCTAGCGACACTCAGCCGCTAGGCACTTTTATTACTTTCCCCCTTTTTTTATTAGCTAACATCTATTATTAGTTACCCCCAGCCCAGTAAAACATGGCACTGCAGCCAAGCTTACTGTAAGCTGCACGCCCCCAGCATGGCGGTCTTGGCAAGGTACACCCAGCCACTAATCTCATGCGCCACACTATATGCGAGCGACTATACCAGCACTTTTTTTTTGCTGCGCACGCCATCAGAGACACATCAATGAAATTTACCGATCTAGGCTTATCAGCCCCTATTCTTAAGGCTGTTGCCGAACAAGGCTATGACAGCCCTACCCCCATACAAGCGCAGGCCATACCCGCCGTACTTGAGGGCAAAGATATTATGGCCGCCGCCCAAACCGGCACCGGCAAAACCGCAGGTTTTACCCTGCCACTACTAGAGCTATTATCCAAAGGCCCCAAAGCCCAAGCTAACCAAGTTCGCGCCTTAGTGCTTACCCCCACCCGCGAGCTAGCGGCACAGGTAGGCGAAAGCGTAGCGCTATACGGCAAAAACTTACCGCTTAAATCAGCCATCGTTTTTGGCGGCGTTAAAATTAACCCGCAAATGATGAAGCTGCGCAAAGGTGTGGACATTTTAGTTGCCACCCCCGGCCGCTTAATGGATTTATACAATCAAAACGCCATTAACTTTAAACAGCTAGAAGTATTAGTACTGGACGAAGCCGACCGCATGTTGGATATGGGCTTTATACGCGACATTAAAAAAATTATTGCCGTGTTACCGCCTAAACGTCAAAACCTTTTATTCTCTGCTACGTTTTCTGATGACATACGCGCGCTGGCTAAAGGCCTGGTACACGACCCGGTAGAAATTTCAGTGACGCCACGTAATGCCGCCGCCAAAACCGTAACCCAGTCGGTATACCCGGTTGATAAAACCCGCAAGACTAGCTTGTTGATAAAACTAATTAAAGACAATAACTGGCGACAAGTGTTGGTGTTCAGTAAAACCAAGCACGGCGCCAACCGCTTAACCAAGCAGCTAGAAGACGCAGGCATAGCAGCCGCAGCGATACACGGTAATAAAAGCCAGGGCGCACGCACCAAAGCCCTAGCCAACTTTAAAGACAGCACCGTGCAGGTGTTAGTCGCTACCGATATCGCCGCTAGAGGTATAGACATAGACCAGCTACCTCACGTAGTAAACTACGAGCTGCCTCATGTTTCGGAAGACTATGTGCATCGCATAGGCCGCACCGGCCGCGCGGGTGCGGAAGGCGAAGCGGTATCGTTGGTATGCGCCGACGAGTTTAAATTGCTGGCCGATATAGAGCGTTTGATACAAGCCTTAATCCCCCGCAAGAGCTTGGCTGGCTTTGAACCCACCCATCCGCTGCCAGAGTCACGCTTAAATACCCGGCCTATTAGCCCTAGAAAACCGAAAAAGCCTAGCCCCGGCCACCGCGACGGTCAGCGTTCAGGCGAAAACGCGCAAGGCCATAAACCGCCCGGCCGTTCTGGCGCTAGAAGATCGACAAGTGGTGCCAACGATAGCAGCCCTAGCAACAAACCCAGTAGCAATCGCCGCCACAAGCCCAGCAATAACACTGCCGGGCAACCTAGTGGCAATAGTGGCAACCGCAACGCTAAGCCAGCGGGTGGCGGTCGCCCAGCACGTACTAGCAGTGGCGGCAATAACAGCGGTAATCGCTAAGCCTATCTAGCTCATGCCGGCCTTGCGCCGGCATCTGCTATATCCAAGCCCCAGCTAAAAGCACTGAATGCTACCCGTTCGATTACAATCGTACGGGTCATTCCGGCCCCCGAGCCGGCACCCATTTAATCAGCTCCCTCCAATTCAATACCTGTCATACCGACATGTCATACCGGGCCGTCATACCGGACTGTCATGCCGGGCTTTGACCCGGTATCCATTGCTCCAATTTTTACTTAAGCAGCTAACAGTACAACAAAGGCCGTGTTATTTCGGGCTTTCTCATTGCTAGTAGCGACTTACTTCATAGCTTTTTGGGTGCCAGCTCCGTCATACAGATACCGGATCAAGCCCGGTATGACAAATTCAGTACCGGCACGACACCCTGATTTAGCCATACTTTTTTACAGGCAATAAAAAAGGGCAAGACCGAAGTCTTACCCTTTTTTCAAACCCTTGCGAGTTTGCTTATAGCGTAATTAGCGAACTAATTAGATAGCTACGATGTTCTCGGCTTGTGGGCCTTTTTGGCCTTGAGTTACAGTGAACTCAACGCGCTGGCCTTCGGCCAAAGTTTTAAAGCCTGAACCAGAAATAGCAGAGAAGTGCGCGAACACGTCTGGGCCGCTTTCTTGCTCGATGAAACCAAAACCTTTAGATTCGTTAAACCACTTAACAGTACCAGTAGTATTAGACATAGTTGTATCCTAAATTTTCAAAAGTAAATAAAGCCAATATTGGCCGTTGGGCTGGAAGTGATGCTATTACTTATGAAATCAGGACGAGTATCTAAACGACTATCGAAATGGTGTGCATATTGTAAAAAACGTACTTTCAAGCTAGGCGGCATTATATACTGCCTCACTGTGAAGTCAATGAGTAATAATAACTATACCCTTTAAAGCCCTAGGCTTTTATTGGCTATCACCTATTGCCCCTCACCCTTTTTCGAATAAGCGCTGAAGTCTATTTGGGTGACATTAGAGCAATCTACCTGCTCTTCATTAAAGGTCATACTGCTAGCCCCTACCCCCGCGCCCAATAAATCCTTACTTTGCTGCGCCTTAAGCAGCTGCGCTCTTATTTTGGCGTCTATCTGTAGGGGGATAAAAATCACCGCATCATAAACCCGCATAGCCAAACGCCCTAGCTCAACACTGAGCGAGGCCAGCACCCTAAAGATCACACTCGCACAATACAATACCAGCTGTAAGCTACTGCTTAACACGGGCCTAAAGGTTTGTACCGCATACTCCAACGGCATCACGATGGCGGCAAACAACCAGCAAGCAAAAAAGCTCATTACCGCCAGTGACCACTGGTTCATGTCGGCTTGCAGCACGGACGCCATACTTTGCAAGCCCCCCGCCCAACTGGCCGATAATACTGACAGCGCCAACAACATCAGCCCCGCCACTACCGCTAAGGTGTTTTTAACCCAAGATTTGACCGGGGCCAGCAGCGGTAACATATGGGTAGTGCCTGTGGTTTCGCACAGCAGCACCGAGGATAACACCAGCATGGCACTGTGCATGGCCAATACCGGCAAGCCTAGCGCTACGCTTTCGCCTAGCTGCTGGGCAAAAGGTAACAACAATAACTGACTATTATAAAAACCAATCATGGCCGCGACAAACACCAGCGAGCTGGCAATAAAGAAGCGTGCTAGCACCGAGGCCATAAAACCCTGACCATTACCCGCCGTGAGTAATTCATAGCGGCACATCTCTTGGTCCAATCTGCGTATATCTCGCTGTAAAACGGCGCTTTTGCCTTCAGTCGCGGCTAGTAATTGCCCTAAACGGCGCCACTGTGACTCTAGCCCGGCTAACAATTTGTGTCGGTTGCTGACACTCCAGCGGTGTTCACGCATAGCATCTTGCTGGTGTAACTGCACGGTACTGTGCATATCCGCCAAAATTTTTACCATCACATCGCTATTGCGGTCATCATTTTCAATTTGAGCGATAGCTTCTACCGCAGCCACCCACTCCGGCGAGGGTGGCGGGATGTGAGCACTGTCTTCATAGTCACGCTGTAACACCGTTAAGTGCTCGCTGACGACCGCTGCTTTATCTTTGTAGTAGGCTAGCTCTTTATGCACCCGCCCTTCTATATCGCCATAGCGGCGCTGTACCCGGCGCTGCGATAACACCTCAACCAAAGCCTTAGTGACCTCGTAGTGGCGCAACCTGACCCGCTGTTCTGAACGTATGCAAATCTTTGATAATAAACGGAATTGTTTTTGTAAGACGCGAAAGAATTGCTCTATCAAGCGCTGCGCCTGAATGCGGAACAAGTACATGACAATCAGCGCGGCCACTCCTACAGCAATGGAATACAAGACTGGCGAGTCCGAGTAGTTCATGCCTAGCTCCTTCAAAGTATTTCTCATTAGCGGCATTTTAGTTGAAAGCTGCCGCATTGAATACGTTGACAATAGCCAAGACTATGCACTGAACAACGCTTTTATGACGTAGTCGTCTTTACCGGCTACCGCTTATAAGACTTAAGCGTTTAAAACCAGCAGCTTAGCCAGCATAAAAAGAATTAATCGAGAAATATGCTGTAAGCGCTTAAAATTTTTAGAAAAAACTGGCGTAAGCTGCTAATTAGGTCTAAACCTAGCAATAGCAAAATACAAATTGTTCGCCACATAACAACTACAGCCACGCCCCGTGGGCTGTTTTACCAAAAAGCGGAACAGTTTGTGCTTTAAATAATAAAACAGTCGGTAACGACATTAAGGCATTAGCGCAGCAGCAAGGCTGGCTTCATATGAATATTGATAACACCCATCTATGCCAGTATGTGATAGAACCCACCCTCCATTATTTAGAGATGTATTCACCCGCGGCCTCCCATATGCTGCTAGGCGTTGCCAACCAAGAGTCAGCCGGTAACCCTTTTTGTGAAGGCCACCAAGGCTTGGGGCTATTCCAAATTAGCTCTAGCCAACACCGCAGCGTGTGGGATAACTACCTAGCCTTTCAGCCCGACCTCGCCAGCCGAGTACGTGGCCTAGCCAGCCAGCACCAATTTCTAAAAGACCCCGATAGCGAACTTATCACCAACCTACGCTACAGCACCGCCATAGCTTGGATGATATTTTTGCAAAGTGAAGCCGACGAAAAGAAGTCCCAACATGAACCACTAAACCCTTACTGGCATCAGTTGTATCACGAACAAGATGGGTTTGATGGAGGGCTGGCGAAGGCGGTTTGATTGGCTGCCAACGGCAGCCAAAGCTGTAAGCTGTAAGCTGTAAGCTGTAAGCTGTAAAAAATCCTAAGCTAATCCGTAAGTTTAACCAGCCTTTCCCCGACTTTTTCTTTTACTTATAGCTTGCCGCTTGCAGCTTCCCCCTGTCGCCTGCGGCGACTTCTAAGCCCCTAGGCTTATGCCATTATCACGCATACGCGCAATTTTATAACGCAGGGTTCTAGGGCTAATACCTAGTTTTTCGGCGGTGTTTTTACGCGAACCGTTTTCGGAGCGCAGGGTGCTTAGAATAATTTCAAATTCACGCTGCTGTAAGTCACTGCCCAACACATTACTGTCATCTAAGGACTCTACTGGGACACTTGTTAAACCTGCTGGGGTTAAACCGGTTGGCGCTAAGCCCGCTGGAGCGAAAGGGTCTATGCGCAGGTCGGCAACGGTAATAACATTGCCAGGCTGCATAATTAAGGCGCGCTGCACCACATTATCCAATTCCCGCACATTGCCCGGCCAAGGGTGATTGATTAAGGTTTGCTGGGTAGCCTGGTCAAAGCAGGCATTGACCCGGCCCATCTTTACCGTGTGATTGTTTAATAGACGCTGGGCGATGGCGAGTATATCTTGCTTACGCTCGCGCAGTGGCAGCCAGTTGAGGGGGAATACGCTGAGCCTATAATATAAATCTTCTCTAAAACGGCCGTTTTTAACATCGTCCGCTAGATGGCGGTTGGTAGTGGCTAGAATACGCACATCCAAGCTAATGGTTTTACGACCCCCTAAACGCTCTACTTCGCGTTCTTGTATTACCCGCAGCAACTTCGCTTGCAGGCTAATATCCATTTCAGAAATCTCATCTAATAACAGCGTGCCACCATTGGCCTGTTCAAACTTGCCCGGCATGCTGGTGTAAGCGCCGGTAAATGCGCCCTTCTCGTGGCCAAATAACATCCCCTCCAACATATTCTCGGGTATGGCAGCACAATTAATCGCGATAAAAGGCTGCTGGGCACGGTTGGATTGCTGATGTATATAACGCGCCAACACTTCTTTACCGGTGCCCGACTCGCCACAGATTAATACCGTAGAATCGGTGGCCGCGACTCGCTGGGCCAATTGCAGTAATTGCTGGCTGGAAGGCTCTACCGCTACCGGGCCTTCATCGTCGCCGGGGCTGGCCACGCCCACGTAGCGGCTTACCGTATCCACCAATAGTTGCGGTTTAAAAGGCTTAACCAAATAGTCCACCGCACCATTGCGTATAGCCTCTACCGAAGCACTGACACTGCCATAGGCGGTAATCAGTAACATGGGCAGTTGCGGGTAATCCTGGCGCACGGCTTTTAATAGCGCCATGCCATCCATCGCCCCCATATTGATGTCAGACACCACCATATCAAAAGCTTGCCTAGGTAATAGCGTGAGCGCTTGCTCGGCGCTGTCGGCCTGGGTGACGTTACAACCGGCCAACTCCAACGTGTCGGCTAATGCTTCACGCAGGTCTAAATCATCTTCCACCACTAAAATGGTGGCTTTTAGAGTTGGGGTGTTACTCATAGCTCTGCTCCCTGGCCAGCGCTATTGATCAGCGGTAAGGTGATGCAGGCGCGACAACCGCCACTGGGTTCAGGGCTTAGGCTAAACTGGCCATGATGGGCTTGCGCCACCGCCCGCACCACCGCCAAACCTAGGCCGGTGCCTTGCGGCTTGGTGGTATAGAAGGGCTCATCCAGGTTAGCAAGTACCTGCTCACTAACACCTACACCGTTATCGATAATGGCAATACTGAGCATATCGGGTTGCGGTTGTGATAGCTCTATACGCAGGTGCGCAGGCTGCTCACCCGCCGCCTGTACACCGTTATTTACTAAATTCACTAAGGCCCCTAGCATGCTGTCGCTATTACACTGTACCTGCTTGTCGGGGCAGTGGTTATGCAGCTCGTAGCTGGCTTGATGACTGGCCATTACCACCTCGATGGCGGATTCTAGGTCGTCCATCAATTGCTGCGCACTAACGGCATCGGTGAGTTTGACGTCGCCGCGCACAAAGATCAGCATGTCCTGCACTTGCCGCTCTAGGTGCTGCAGGCGCGATAAGATTTTTTCGGAAAAACGCTGGCTTTGCTCTTTGCTCAGTGCCGAGTCACAGAGATGGCCGGCGTAAAGCATGGCGGCCGACAGCGGTGTGCGTATTTGGTGGGCCAGTGAGGACATCATGCGCCCCATATCCGATAAGCGCTTGTGGCGGCTGAGGTTGCGTTGTAACTCGCGAGTTTCAGTCATATCGGTAAGCACGATAAGCTGACCGCCATCCTTCTCTAAGGAGCGGGTAGCCAAGCTAACGCGACGACCATCTTTAAGTGAAATCTCGTGGCCATCATCGCCGCGGGGAGAGAAATTTTTACTAATCACGTCGCGCCACAGCTCGCCAATTAAGGGCTCACCTAAGAAGGTAATGGCGGCGGGGTTGCAGTCGCGTATGCGACCGCGATTATCGATGACAATGACACCCGAAGGCAGCACATTGAGCAGGCTTTCTAAATGGTCGGATAGACGCTCCTTCTCTTGCAGCTCATGCAGGCGCTGTTCGGCGACCTGATGCAACTCCTCGCTGAGGGAATCTACCCGCTGCTCCATCTCATGGTAGTTGTCGGCCAATTGCGTAGAGGCACTGTTAAACAGCGCCAAGGCATCGCTAATGGTATTGGCGGCACTTGTAGGCTTGGACGTGGAAGGGCTTATCACTGCGGTTACCGGCATTATCGCTCCAGCGCTATCATCTCAGGGGTTACACAAAAGCCAAATAACTGGCTCTAACTACTGCGTTGATAGTACTATTGCAAGGGCCATGCCCACTTTTAAAACCCAACAAAAACAATAACTTATAAACAGAAAAAGCCACGCATCGGTGGCTTCGTCAAGGAGTTGGCGGGGATGCAGCGCTAAGCTACAAGCGGCAAGCTTCAAGATAGGCATTCACTTGCAGCTTGCAGCTTGCAGCTTGCAGCTTGTAGCTTGTAGCTTAAAGCTTAAAGCTTAAAGCTTAAAACTGTGACCGCAGGTCACTTCCTCTGTAAATCATATTTCCGCATTTTCTCCACCAGCGTGGTACGGCGTATTTTGAGACGCTCGGCGGCGCGGGCGACCACGCCACAGCTGTCATCTATGGCTTGCTGGATGAGGCTTCTTTCTAGGTTGGTGAGGTATTCTTTGAGGTCTATGCCGTTCACGGGTAACAGCGCGGTGGCATCGGTGTCGACAATGGAGGGCATGCTGCCGCCCTCGCCTTCGGGTAATACTAAGTCTTCATTGCCGGGGTCTACATGGCGGAATTTTTTCGGTAACTCTTGCACCCCCACCACCCCATAGGGATAGAGTATGGCCATGCGTTCGACCAGGTTGGCCAGCTCGCGTACATTGCCCGACCACTCGTGATGGCACAACGACATTATGGCTGCCGAGTTGAAACGTATAGAGCCGCGCTTTTCGTTTTCCATACGAGTGATGAGCTCGTTCAGCAGCACCGGTATATCTTCCACTCGCTCACGCAGGGCGGGCATTTCTATGGGGAAGACGTTGAGGCGGTAATACAAATCTTCTCTGAAGCCACCCTCGTCTATCATTTTATCTAGGTCGCGGTGGGTGGCGGCGATCACCCGTACATCGGCCTTAATGGTTTTATTGCCACCTACCCGCTCGTAACTGCGTTCTTGCAGGGCACGCAGAATTTTAACCTGCATATCCAGTGGCATGTCGCCAATTTCATCTAAGAACAAGGTGCCACCTTGAGCCATTTCAAAGCGCCCGGCCCGCGTGGTTACCGCGCCGGTAAATGCGCCTTTTTCGTGGCCAAACAATTCACTTTCTAATAATTCGCGGGGGATGGCGCCGCAGTTAACGGGCACAAAGGGCTTATCGCGACGGGTGGAGTTGTAATGCAGGGTTCTGGCGACCACTTCTTTACCGGTACCCGACTCACCGGTCACTAAGACGGTAACTTCTTTATCGGCCACCTGAGTAATCATTTCACGCACCCGCTGTAGCTCACGGCTGCTGCCCACTAGGCTGCGGAATAACTGCACATCACGCTGGCGCACGCGGCCGGCGCGTATATCGTATTGTTCGCGGTAAACCTGCGCACGGTGCAGGGAATCCATAAAGCTGTTATAGCTGGGGGGAAAGCTTAACTGTGCGATGACTTTGTGCCTAAGCTCTTCGTCGCCCACGCTATCGAGATCGTGTTCGCCCATTAAAATCACCGGGCAGGAAGCATCCCATTGCTTGGCATCCTCCAAGCGCTGCGCCAAGGTTTCACTGCTGTTGTCACCCAAAATTAGGGCTTTAACTTGACGGCTATCACTTTCCGCTTTGGCAATCAGCTCGCGCCATTGCTCACCGGTGCAGCTAAAAGGGCTGTCACCCAAAAAATCTAATATTACTGCGGCATCGTGCCTACGCTGCTCATTGTCATCTACAACAATAACGCTATTTTCATCCCACATGGACCACGAACCTTATTAAGAAGCAGCCTTAGTCTTCACCGCTGAGGGCGCACTAAGGCCTATGAGTTAAACGTAAACTATATTGAGTGTACTGGGCTGTATTGGTGTAGCTTGCCGGGCTTTTAGCCCATTATCATTTATTGGTGGCAGCTATTAGTGGTAACTATTGTTACAACACAGCGACTATGGCATGCAGTAAAGCCTAATACGCCATGAGAGTCAATTTAATGACACGGGATTTTCGAAAAACGACAGAGATATTGTGATATCAATTGCTACTACTCAGCGGCAATGGTTTTTTTTGACGGTTTTTTATCCACTCAGTGATGTCGCCCGCCGACATAGGCCTGCAGTAGTGATAGCCCTGTACCTCGTCACAACCCAAAGCTTTAATCACTGCCAACTCCTCTTCGTTCTCCACCCCTTCGGCTACCACATTGAAATTTAAGGTATGCGATAGGTTGGTAACGGCGGTAACAATAGCTGCCTTATCGGAGCCTAGGGTAATGTTTTGGACAAAACAGCGATCGATTTTAATCGTATCTATAGGAAAGCGGGTGATATAGCTTAATGAGGAATAGCCTGTGCCAAAGTCATCTAAGGCTATAGAAACCCCTTCACTGCGCAACACTTCCACAATGCTACTGATATTGGGGTCGGCCATAAGCACCCCTTCAGTCATCTCTAACTCTAGGTTGCTGGCAGGTAGGCCGGTGCGCTGCAGTATTTTACGCACTAAATCGGTAATGTTTTTTTCTTTAAACTGGCGGGCCGCAACATTGACTGCCATTTTGGCATCAATCAAGCCCTCATCCAGCCAGTGCTTGGCCTGCACACAGGCGGTTTCCAGCACCCAAGTGCCCAGTTCGACAATTTGCCCAGTATCTTCAGCGACGGAGATGAATTGATCCGGCGGAACCATGCCTTTAACCGGATGAAACCAGCGCACCAAGGCTTCGAAACCGCATATGGACTGGTCTACTGTCGATATTTTAGGCTGATAAAATAATTCAAACTCGTTGGTATCCAGCGCGCGACGCAAGTCCCCTTGTATGGATAAGTGGTTGGAAACCTTGGCCACTAAGTCGCCGCTGTATTGGCGTATCTCATTGCGCCCTTCGGCCTTGGCCTCATGCAGCGCTAAATCAGCCTGCTGGATGATGGTTTCGGCGGAGCTACCGCCTGATTCAGAATAGGCATAGCCTATACTGGCGGTAACGAATAGTTCTTGGCCACGATAAATAAAGGCCTGCTGAAAGCTGGATTTTATCTTGGCGGCAAAATCGGCCACCTGGTGACTTTGTCTGTCCGCCAACGGCAATATGGCGATAAAGGTATCGGAGGCTATGCGCCCTATAATCTCACTATCGCCAGAATTAATGGTTTCTTTGGTAGTAGATAAGTTTTCTAACACCACGTCCGGGGCAGCAACCTTAAACATCAGTTTTAGACGCTCAGCTAACTGCAACAACACCTCATCACCGGCAGCGTGGCCCATGGAGTTATTAATGCGGCTAAACATGTCTAAATCCAGCACCATCACCGCCACGCATTTACCACTGACATGGGCCCGCGGTATCGCTTGATCCAGCATGGGCTCTAATAAAGAACGGTTCGGCAGGCGCGTAAGCCGATCAAAATAAGCTAAGCGTAGGATTTCTTTTTCGGACTCTTTACGGGCGGTGATATCAACACCCAAGCCCAGCATATGGCTTTCGTTATTGCGCTCATCACGCATCAGATTTAAATGCAGCTCTATATAGTGCACCTGCCCCCGCGGGGTCACAAAGCGGTGCTCTATACGGGCTTCTTTGCGCTGTTTGATCGCTCTGGCCACGGTGGCCTCTACCCACTCTTTATCATCGGGGTGGCAATGCTTATCTAACAGCGCTTTATCATCAGGGCTACAACCCTTACCCAGCTCGTATAAACTGAACATCTCATTGGTAATCGTAAAGCGCTCACGGCCAAAGTCATACTCCCAGTAGCCCAGTTTGGCGATAAGCTGGGCATTTTCCAACGACTGGGTGCTAACCCGCAGCTTATCCATCATCGCCCTAGAGCGCAGGTGATACCGTATGCGGTGGATCAGCATATTGTGATTGATAGGCTTGGTGAAAAAGTCGGTAGAGCCTACCTCATAGGCGCGGTTAATCGAGTCCACATCATCTAGGCCAGTAAGCATCAATATGGGCAGATAATAACCCTTGGGGTGTAAGCGCAACTCGCGACAAACATCAAAACCATCGATGTCAGGCAGCAAGGCATCTAATAACACTAAGTCGGGCTGGTAGGCTTCCATAGTTTCCAGCACTACGCCACCACAGTCTACCGCTACCACCTCAAAGCCAGCATTGCGCAAGATTTTGCTCACTAATTGACGCTCAACAGGATTATCTTCTACAACGAGGATAATCGCTCGATCTTGTTCGCTGGTGGTAGCTGTTGGAGTGATATCGACCAATGGAAACCTCAAAAAAACGCCTATTAAATAGGCTGTTATACCTTCTACTGAAAAGCCTTCTTCAGAAGCATAGATGACCGAGCCTCATAGGGCTAATTTATTCCTGTGCAGCAGCCCCGTTTATTGAAAAAACCGCCCTATACACAAATAGTTAGCTTAACAGCTTTGGGGATTATTAAGCTGCCCCAGCAGACTAACAAAATCGTATTCCAAATCATCAGCTAAACCTACCCAGTCCTGACGCTGTTGAGCATATAACATGTTCATTGAAATTTGATGAAACTGCGGCAAACAAGTTGGCGGCACCGTTAACAGCAGCGCTTCAAAAGACTCAGTATGACTAATGATTCTGTTGCTGGCTTCTAGGTGCTTACCTAGACGATACAAATGTGCTGTTGCTATTAACTGCCCAGCTAGCTCACGGGTATCTATCATAAGCTCACCTCATCTAAATAAGAGGTTCCAGCGATAGCGGCCCCTAAGCGAGAACTGTTATAAACTTTAAGATGCTTATGCGCTTCCAAATACAGCTCTAAACTTGACAGATAGCTAGCCAAATTGGGCACGGATTGCACTCGCTCGCCATGGCCGTTTAACAAGTAACAGCTAGACATGGCCTGTTGCGTATGTATGCCCAACTCTTCATCGCCCCAATAACTGTGAGTTTTATTATCAATAAAGCAAAAATCACAACCAAATAAAACCAACTCTTGCACCGCCATTTGCTGGGCCAAATCGATGGTCGGATGAATCACGCTGCCCCCTAGATACAAGCGACCTTTGGGGTATAGCGCGCACAAGTCATAGTATAGAGGAATATCCCCATAAGCTGCATAGCGAGTCCCCTGCCACGCTGTCAGCAAGCTGTTTTGCACCATAGGAAAATAAACTAAATGGCATTGCTGGCTGCTCGCTATAGCCAAGTGATCCTCGTGTATATAACGATCTATGCAACAGACTATATCGGGAATAATCCCTGCGCCATGCAGCGCCCGCATGGCCGTATCAACAGCAATTACCAGCGGAGGGAGCTCCTCCTGTAGCAAGGATTGCAATTGCGCAATATGCCGCTCTAAAGACGGCCCAGCACCAACAATAATAGCTCTTGTGTAACACCCTCTATATTCGGCGATCAATTCACGCACATCACCATCCTGTTGTAATAGCGGTGTGTTTTGCTGAAAACGAGCCTGCACCACACTCTCATCATCGATAGTTTTACGCTCCAACCAGTACTGCTGCAAGTCGGCGCCTACCCTATTAGCTAACGATATATATCGATCGGAAGCCAGCTGCATATCGGCAGGCAAGGCAATAAAAGGCCTATATATCCTAGCGGAGGTATCAGCGAAATGTAGCTGAACCCTGGGGTTAGTTAACCAAAAGCGTTGATCGGTATGTAATATAAGCAACTTAAAGACCGCTTCGCTTAAGATATAGACATGCAGTTGCTTAAGTTCTGGCCGCGCCAATAAAACACGCTGAACATCCCCCATGCCGGTGCCGTATAAATAGACATGGCTAGCATTTTCCGGTACTGCCTGTGCCTGCAACTGCGCTTCTGCCTCACGATTATGGCGGCTACACAGCTGCACCTGCTCTATGGCAAGGGTTTGCTCCTGCCCCTGAATAACATTGGCGTTAAGCTGCGTACCGCCACTCTCATTAAGTAATGCAAGTAGCGTCGGCCAGCGATTTTCAATAACCGCAAGATTCTCTGATAACATATTCATTATTATTTATTTTTAACGTAGTTATTATGTTTACAAACACCTTACTATACGACATTCCATCGTGCAGTCTAAGCAGATAAAACAAAAAAATATTTTGTTAACCGGCACAGATTATGCATCTGGCGGGAAGGCCATCTATTTTTTTGACTATGCACCACCACTATATTTAGGAACAGTAATGACAGCGGCTTCGAATACACTGCAAAAAACTCACAGCAATCGTTTTAATGATACTTATATGCCTGCGATTACCCCCGAGGAGTTTGAACGTGAGGGAGCCCAACACGTATTCCAAAAACATTTCAAAACACAACTATGGCTAACACATAGCCTGCATATAGTAATAGGTAGTGATTCAGGCCTATTAATTAAACACCTGATCAAGCAAGGCTTGCCCAACAGCGCTGTTTATCTGTTTGTTGAGTTAGATCACCTTATAGATACCGTTAAAGCCATTACTCCGGAGCTGCAACAATGGCCAGAACATATTACTTTATGCAAGCTCAGTGATTTCATTCAACAGACCGACAGAATTTTTATTGACCAATATATTTTTAACAACGCAGTACATGTACACAACTCCATAGCTGCTGCCGACAAATTAGACCCCGGCTACCACCAACTGACTACAGACTTAAACGAGCAGCTACAAGAAAAAATATACCAAGTTGAATATGTATTGTGCGAAGAGCTTTATACCGCCTGCCAATTAAAAAACCTTTCCGAAAATAATATTTCGGCAAAGCTACTCAGCAATCAATACAACGGCGAAACTTGCCTGGTACTCGGTGCTGGCCCGTCATTAGAGCAACATATAGCGTGGATTAAAGCGCATAGAGAAAAACTTACTATTTTTGCCGTATCACGGCTATCTAATCGCTTACTCAATGAAGGTATCATACCCGATCTCATAGTCTGCGCCGACCCCATGGCCATCAGCTTTGATATCAGCAAAGAACTCTTATTATTTCCTTCAGAGACACTTTTTATTAACGCCTATCATGTAGTTCCCTCCCTACTTTCACAATGGCATGGCAAGAACGCTTTTTTAGGAGGTCGCTATCCTTGGAAAAACACTATGGATGCAGAGGCCGCAGCTCTCGCTGGGCCTACAGTGACCAACACGGCGCTGTGTGCAGCAGCCGAAATGGGGTTTTCCCGCATATTACTGGCAGGGGTAGACCTGTGTTTTGCGGCCGATGGCAGCAGCCATGTACAAGGGGGTAAAGAGGGTGTCATGACTGCCCACCTGGGCTTTGAAGGTGTAAATGTAACCACCTATGCCGGCGACAAAGCAACAACCGACAGACAAATGCAGCAAGCCGTACAGCACCTCGAAAAGCAAGCTGACATAATTGCGCAAATGGGGAAAACCCTGATCAACATTTCATCAAGTGCGGCTGCTGTAAACGGCATAGAACATATAAACACTGCGAATATAGACTTAACAACAAGAACAGCCCTTAGACCCTACCAATTAGTTCCTGACATTAGTCGCGAAGCGTATATTCAAGATAATCTGGCAGTCATTTCAGAACTAGAAAAAACAGTAAAAGAACTTGATAAAATATTAAGTCTCTGTAAAGACGCTATCAAACACAATAAAAAGATATTTAAACTAGACCAGCATGGTAATTACAACCTCAAAGCCAAACAAAAAGTTGATAGTATACAAAGCACTCTAGACAACAACTTTCAGCACCTAACAGCGCTCTTAAAAACTATGGGGGTAAAGTTTTTTATTGATTTTTTAAGGCCAGACGATCAAAACACCAGCAGCGACAAAGAGCTAGAAAACAACGGCAAGTCTTATTATCAAGCCTATATGAAAAGCGCTGAATCTTTAAAGTGGCATATTAATGCCAGCATTATCAGAGTAAATAGTCGTCTGCAAGAATGTGATAAATCAGCCAATGTTGAGCAACTCATTAACCAGTGGCAAGCTGACCAACAACCCGGCAGAGCAAAGCTTTGGATAGACATAAATCCTGAAACCTATAAGCAGCTAAGCCAGCAACAACAGCAAATTTTACAACAACTTTGCGATGAGATTCAGCAGACTATTAACAAAACAGAAACCAGCTACTCCAAAGCCTATGCTGCTGTCGATCACACGACTGGCACTGAGGATAAAATATACAGCATGGCTTTTAAAAAAGATCATGGTGAACTGCTAAAAATTGCCAACGAATTAAAAAGTAATAGTTCGCTTAATGCTGGCAGCCTAGAGAAGCACTTGTATTTCTTAGCTATGGCCTTTTATCACTTATGCTTTAACGAACCACAAAAGGCACTGGCCGCTTTTTCTGAAACCAAACCGGAGCAACTTAGAGAAGACGCCTTAAAAGCCATTTTGAATCTAAGCTTAGGGGAGCAAGACACAGAAAAAGCGGAAAACGCCTTACTGCTTCTCTCTAATCTTTCTCACTTATATACGCCACACTATGCCAATATTTTATATTTAAATAATAAAATCAATGAATCCATACAAACCTACACCTGCTACTTACAAGAACACCCGGATGACCTGCCTTGTTGGATTAGCCTTGGCAAGATTTATATTGCTATAAAGGAAAACGACATGGCCGATATGGTGTTCAATCATGTGCTAGAGATAGACCCCGAAAACCCCCTAGCCTTAGAATTAAAAGCTCAATGAATATACTAGAAAAAGCCCAACAAGCATTTATTGATAGCGACGAGAAGGCGTTTTTAAGCGCCACTTTTGATGAGCTGTGGCCGATCACAAGAAGTATTAGTGGCCCGGGCATAGAAGAGTCGTTAGCTGTATTTAAACGCCACATGCCTATACAAATAGAAAAAGTCGCTACCGGAACAAAAGTCTTTGATTGGGTGACACCTCAAGAATGGCATTTTAAACGTGCTGTTCTCACCGCCCCAGACGGCAGTATTATCTGTGATAGCAACGACAGTAACTTGCATGTGCTTAACTACTCTACCAGCATAGATAGAAAGCTTGAGCTAGATGAACTACTGCCACACCTATACAGCCTGCCAAATCTACCGGCAGCAATACCTTATGTTACTAGCTATTACAAAAAAAACTGGGGCTTTTGCATTAGCGACCAAAAAAAGAAAACACTAACAGCTGGAACCTATCACGCCAAAATTGAATCTGACTTTGTAGACGGTGGCATACCTTTTGGACAATGCTTACTGCCAGGGGAAAGCAGCAAAGAAATATTATTAAGCAGCTATCTATGTCACCCCTCTCTCGCCAATAACGAACTATCTGGGCCACTGGTGCTACTAGCTCTATATAGGCGAATTCAAAAATGGCCAAAACGGCGCTATAGCTATAGGTTTTTGCTCAACCCAGAAACTATAGGTGCACTCTGCTTTTTGCACACACACGGCCAGACACTTAGCCAAAACATAATATCCGGCATGGTGCTAACCTGTCTAGGTGGCCCCGTAGAGCAGTTACGTTATAAAGCCAGCCGCAACAATGATAGTTTATTAGACAAGGTGGCTAGCGCCATCACCCATAAAACACTATCCATACATGAACCTCTAGACTATGAACTTTACTCGCCATTAGGTGGTTCTGATGAACGACAATACGGTTCACCAGGTTTTAATTTGCCCGTTAGCCAAATCGCCAGAACCTGCTACGGAAATTATGATGGCTACCACAACTCTTTAGATAATAAAGCTTTTATGGATATCAACAGCCTGATTAAAAGCGTTGATAGCATTGAACAGTTTTTATTGTATGCAGAGGTCTGCGGCAAGCCTATCAACCTAGCCCCCTTTGGCGAACCTCAGCTAGGCCCCAGAGGGCTGTACCCCAATATCAACGCCGCCAGCACTCGAGCAAACTCTGATGATAAAGAGGTAGATGGCCGCACTCGCCTGCACCATATTTTACAACTACTGAGCTTAGCTGACGGCCAGCATGATTTATTTTATATTGCTGAAAAATGCCAATGCAGCATAGATGAACTTAAGCTGGTTGTAGAGCTATTAGAACAACATCAATTAATGAGTTACTAATAAGAAAAATATGAATATATTATTCTTAACCGGATCCCACCCTAGGCACAGCCATATTGCACGCCAATTACATGAAGCAGGCATGTTAAATGCCCTAATTATAGAGCAGCGGGAAGAGCATTTACCCTCACCACCGGCAGACTTAACCGATCAGACTGCCAAGCTTTTCAATCATCATTTTTTACAGCGAGCCAAAACAGAAGGCAAATTTTTTAACTCTACGGAATTCCCCGTCGTAAAAACCTTAAACGTCAGCATGGATGAACTTAATGGCAACAAAACTGCTGAATTTATCAAACATATTAACCCTGACATCGTCATCAGTTATGGCGTGCACAAACTAGAGCCTCATATACTCGCCTGCGCCAAAGGCGAAAAATGGAATATTCATGGCGGTCTTTCCCCTTGGTACCGAGGCGCCATCACCCACTTTTGGCCTAGCTATATGTTAGAGCCCCAAATGACAGGCATGACCGTACACGACTTAAGCCAACAATTAGATGCCGGCTCAGTCATACACCAAAACGCCGCCCCCATGGTGCGTGGCGACAAACTACACGACATAGCCTGCAGAGCTGTTAGCGATATCGCTTATGAGCTACCTAAAGTCATAGAAAAATTTTACCGTGACAAAACGCTAATCAAAAAACCACAAACAAGCTCTGGCAAGCTATGGCTGGCTAGCGATTGGCGGCCAGCTCACCTACATATGATTTATGATTATTACAACGATCAAATTGTCGATGCTTTTTTAGATGGTAATTTCCAAATAAAAAACTACGAACTACACCGGCAATTCGCACTTTAATGCTGATCTAACAAGTCAGCAACAATATCAACAGTACGCTTAACGCCACCACCTATGGTAAAACCGGCCATGGCGGCCACTATATTTTTTCTTACACTACTCTCTAGCAATAACGTTTTTATCTGCGAAAAGTCCTGCTCACCACTCATCAATAATGCCAAGTTGTTATTAACTACTACATCAATTTCAGCTTGGCTCACCATGCCTTCGGGTAACAACACGGCAGACGGCACTTGGGCTGCCAGCAATTCAAAAAAACTAGCTCCATAAACACTGATTGCGGCATCACATTGCTCTATTAAGGGCTGTAGAGTATCGGGGGCTTGTATTAATTGCCAATGCAACCGCGGCTGTTCGGGCAGCTTAGGCCCTTGCGCATAGGGGCCTTGCACCCACACCACAGTCGTGCCGGCGGTAAGCTGCTCATCCAATAAGCAAGGTAAAAACTGGCCGTAGTGAAAAGCATCGCTTCCCCCCGTTAGGACCAGTAAATTATTCGATTCGATTCTGGCATGATTCGTAAGCCTAGGCTGAGTAAATATATACTCTGGCCCAGCATATATATGTGGTGATTTTTGACCACCATAGGCCAAGGTAGGTACTATGATCGCGTCAAAGTATTGCGGCCACTGGTAGAGCTGATCTAGACCTAGTAGCTTTATGTTGCTGGCTTTCAACGCAGTTAAAACATGCTGCCACTGCTGCGGCTGAATTAAGCGCTGCGGGAATACATCGACAATAACAGCACTAACATCAACATTGCCCAACTGCTCACATAGCGCCGATTCACAACTAAACCATGAAACATGATTAAATCGTAAACTTGGTAAATCCAGCTTATCCCCCAACACCAAAATCTCTGTACCCAGTCCCGTCTCTTCTTGTAAACGCTGCGCAATACTAAGCGTACGAGTAAGTTGACCTAAACCTTTTTGGCTAGAAGCTTCACAAACAAATACAACTTTACCGTATTTTTTATAGCCACTTTTTTGCATAACATGCTGATTTATATTTTTCAAAGCCGGGCCGGCAGCCAGCTCTGCCTTTAACCAAAGTAAGTCCACCAAACTATCCACTGGGTTGCTTGCATACCAACGCTGATAGACTTGATCCATGAATTGATAATCAGCCACAGTATCTACCGATATTCGATGTTTAAAACAATAACGCTCATCAACGGTAATAGGCCCCACATTCAGAATATCGCTCCCCGCAACAGCTAGGGCCACATGCTCCCTATGCAAGGGCGTAACACTATGACGCACGACTTTTTTCCAGCCAGCATAGCTAAAAGGCAATATACCCTCATGTATCAAGTGATGATGTATGGATGGGTCTATAGTTACCCCTTCCCAATCCTTATGTGCTGATAAAGTTTGCAGCAAACTATCGGTAAAGTCTGAGTCTACCAATGGGCAGTCGCCACAAACATAAACTATTCGTTCAGGCTGATAATGCTCAACCACAGCATCTACTCTGGCCACCAAATCATTAACATCACCTTGATAGGCGAACACCTCTACACCAAATTCTCTAGCCCAGGAAATTAACGGCTGGTTATAATCATCTGCCGTTGTCGCCAACACTAATAGGGGCTTACGTTTACAGGCTTGCAGACGCTTAAAAACCTGTTCTATTAATGGCACCCCCGCCAAGGGCAGTAAATGTTTTTGCGGTAGCCTACTGGAATTGAGCCTGGCCCCTACCACAATTAACTCCGTAGTCATGGCTCGCCCCGCCAAGCTTCTAAAGAGAAACTAAAATCTAACAGCTTGCCCCCAGCCTGCAGGCTTTCATCAATTTCTACTAAAGAGAAAAACAAGCGCGTCATTCTTTCTTGACCGATTTTTTTGTTGTACAACATAGGGATGGCGGCGCAAGACGCCTGAGGCCATGAAACTTTAACCCCCCGCCCCGGCCAACCAAACCACACCACGCCCTCTGTCGCCCCTAAGCAGTTATTCGCAGACACCAAGGTTGACGCGCCCTGGCCATAATCCACATCCTCTGCCAACACCATCGTTTCCGCATACTCACCGCCGTGATGACAAACCACCGTAGCCTGCTTATGGCTAGTATCCAACAAGGTCAACCAGCCTAAACGCAAGCTACCTACGGGACGCTGCCAACCCGAAAATTGATAGTGGCAATGCAGCGCGGTGGAGGTAAATTGATAACGCTTCAGCAAGGGGCCCAACGCTGTAGTTAGGTTCATCTCCAGCCACAGGCTATGGCCCTGCTGGTAAAGAGAAAACTGCACAGGCTGTAAATCCGTTACGCGCTGCCTTTGCGTAGGCAACTCTACCACTAGGTGATTACTGTAAAAATCCGCACCCAGTTCTATGCGTGAAAAATGGCCGTGCTCTAAGGTCCCCAAAACGGGCGGCTCTGCTTCAGAGAAAGACAGGCTCACCAAGCTACCGCCTCTGGATAAATTAATAACAGCTGTTAATCCTTGATAATTAACATGCAAAAAATTTCTTTTTTTATCTAAGTAACAACCATGTTCAGCGTATTGATTTTCGCTAATAACTGACTTTTTTTCGCCTACAGCTTCAGTGATTACCTCAGTTTGCATTGCAGCTACGTCTGCCAATAAGTCCTTATAACGCGTCTCGGTAAGATGGGTACGATAATCACTAGCCCATAGCCGACACAAATGCTGCCATAATTTTTCATCAGACGAATCTTGCGCCAGTAGCCGTTTGTATTCGGCAAAGCATAGGGTGTTAAGCCATAAATCATTTCTACCGGTTATTGCCCAACGGGTTAAATTATATTTACGCTGTTTTTTTACCACTACCGGATGGGCGCTATTAACCAACTCAAGCAACGGTAATGCCGTATGGCTCTCGTCTAATAGTTGACTGGGTAATAGCCAACGATAGCGCTCAGCTAAGGTTTCAAAGGCATGAGCTATTAACGACCACTCTGAGCGTGTTTTTAATACTGCTTCCTCACCAAAGCGCCCAGGCCTAAAGTCAAACACCTCGGCATCATTACCATAAATAGGGAAGCACTTAACATCCACATGGCGCGTAATCGTATCGTCAACAAAGGCCAAATAATCATCATTAAATAATTGACCATGGGCGACTCTTTGCAATTTCTGGAAAGCAATACTCCAATTCCATAAAACCGTAATAGCTCTACCGCTAGCGGCTTTTGCTTGCACCGGTGAAAACAACCACTGTTCTGGCCATTCGGGATTTAATGCTCGGGCATTATCCCACTCAACAACCACTGCCTTAAAACCAGAGTCAATATAAATATCTAACAAGCCATTCGATACCGCCTGTTCATTGATATAGGCAATGGTGGGCTGGTAATTTAAAAGCTCACGGTACCGTTTTAAACCCAGCAATAGGTTTTTGCGGTTAACCACAGCCGGTACTAAAGGCCCTATGATTTGGCTGTCGCCACTGGCTAACAACTCACAACGCCCTAGCTCCAGCAACTGTTTGAATTTACTAATCCATAAAGAATCTGTGCTAGCTATACACTCTAAGGTGTAGGCCGTTAACTCTAACGCCAGAGGTATTTCGCTTTCTTCAACTAAGCGCAACAACGGCCAATAGCAGTGCTGAATAACTTCTTCATGCTGTTTTTCATCTATGGATGAAAATGCCAGATTTAAATGAAAGATGGCATATAGCGAGGGCATTAGCTGTCCACCTCAAACGTTATCGCTTGCACCGCATCCTCGACTCGTTGTTTTGCCTGTTGATAATTATCCGCCTCACAAATAATAGTTCCTGCTCTCGCGCCATGGTTATCAATAGTGGCCTGCATATCACCCACCTGCGCATAAATATCTAACATATTGACATAGGGTAGCTGCAAAACAGTGTCTACATGTTTAATAGCGGTAATTTTGCCTGCTAGCGGGAAAAAATAACGCACCCCCAGGTATTTTTTATGCTGCTCAGTTAAGCGTTCCCGGGCTATGGTTTTACCCATACACAAATCAATTAATACACCTACCAAGTCTATGCCATAGGCCATAGGTATATGATGCGTCGCTAAGTAATTACCCGACAAACGCCCCGCTAATTCTATAATTTCTGGTCCCTGCTCGGACAACACGATATCCGCCTTAACAGTGCCCCACTGCAAACCTAATGCTAAAGCACCGCGCTCTATCAGATCCCGAATTTGTTCTAACAACTCGCCTTCAAACCGCGAAGGAATAATACCGCCGTCTTCGACTATATAAGGTTTGGTCGCCTGCATATTTTCATAATTGCGATCCGCATAGGCAACAGCTTTATAGCTATCACCCACAAACATACCCTCTACACTCAATTGCGGTCCGGCAACAAAGCGCTCCAATATGAGGTAGCCATTAGCACATGATTGCATCGCGTGAGCAAAAGCCCAGGCTAAATCGCAGCCCTGCTCCAAATACAATACCCCCCTAGAGCCTCTGCCATCACTGGGCTTTAATATTAGCGGGGCAGGAAACAACTGCTGCACTTGCAGCTCTAATTGCGCCAAGGTTTCTATAGGCCAAAAATCAGGAGTTGCTACCCCCGCCTGTTGAAAGTCAGTTTTCATATGCAATTTATTGGTTAAGCGCTGCACCCCTGTGCTGGCGGCACAAGGCAAACCCAAGGCCTCAGCCACTCGTGCCACGGTATAGGGCACATCATTGGCAATAGTCATTACCCCGTTAATTTTATGTGTTTTATCGAATTCACTAACAACGGCCAAGGTTTGCTCAACATTTCTAGCACTACAAATAAGGGCATGGTCTGCCACTTTCAAGCCCGGTGCATTGGGGTCTATATCGGTACCCACCACCGTATAGCCTTTTTGTTTTGCCAACGTATAGGCTGGCACTTGTTCACGGCCAGCGCCGATAATTAAAAGTGTTTCCATTATTCTTAAGGCTCTAGTGATATTAATGTTGCACTGAATAGCGGTTTGGAGTTCATAATACACAGAAAAGTTGATACTATCGACACCGATTATTAAGGCTAACTATTTAAAAAATATGGAGTTTTTATAGCCTTAGCTAAAAATAAATGGTCACAACCAGCATCCATACGGCCATTTTTTTAGACGAATTAATTACATAGATTTAGTTTTCTGCCGATGACTACTCTATCGGCAGCAGCGACAAAAAATCCATTATATAGCTAGCCCTCAACCCGGCAACGTTTAACCCACAAAACGGTGAAAAAATGTACAAAGACTACCAGTATCTACAGGAAATTATGACACCGGAACAGGTTAAAGCTGTTCCATTAGCTGAGCTGCCGCAGCTTTGTGATGAGTTACGGCAAGAGCTTATCGCCATTATTGCCACTACAGGCGGCCATATAGGCGTCAACCTGGGTGTTATTGAGCTCACCGTTGCCCTTTATTACAGCTTCGACTTCCCCAACGATGGCTTGGTATGGGATATAGGCCACCAGATTTATATACAAAAAATGATTACTGGCCGGCTGCCCCTGCTAAAAGAGATACGCCAAAATGGTGGCTCGCCCGGCTATGCCTATCGCCCTGAAAGCGAATTTGAGCGCGTTACCTCTAGCCATGCCGGCGCGTCATTATCACTAGCCTTAGGTGCCAGCATGGCCAACCGGCTAAAGGGTAATACGCAAATGAGCATTGCCGTTACCGGCGATGGCTCTTTGGTTGAAGGCTCTATACAAGAAGCCTTAAACCATATGGCCGCCGACAAGGGCAGAACCCTATTAATTATTAACGATAATGAAATGGCCCTGGATAAAAACTTTGGTGGCCTACATGAACACCTCAAAGCGATTACCCGTAACCCTGAAAAAAGCAGCAATGTTTTTACCGAATTAGGCCTACAGTACCAAGGCCCTGTCGATGGCCACGATGTTATTGCCTTGGTGCAGCTGTTTAAACACTACGACAAGGAGCTGGACGCCCCCGCGGTATTACATATAAAAACTATTAAGGGCAAAGGTCTGGAAAGCATGGCCGATAACAGCCCAGTACGCATACACTGGAACTTCCCTTTTAATACAGAAACCTTAGAGAATACCGAAGGGCCTAAGTCGCCTTCTCACGCAGGAGCTTTTGCTCAAAGCTTAGGGGAGCTACTAGAACAAGATGACAAAGTTTTTGTGATCACCCCCGCCACCTTACAAAACACCGGTATTTACAAACTATCGCAGCAATACCCTCAGCGCGTTATTGATGTAGGCATGGCAGAGCAGCACTCCATTACCCTGGGCTGCGGCATGGCACTAGAAGGGATTAAACCTATTATTTGCTTTGAATCCACCTTTCTACAACGCGTGTATGATCAAATCATTCACGATGCCTGCATATCAGACATCCCCATACTGATGGTCGCTGCCCGCTCAGGGCACACCGGCCTAGATCATTGCACCCACCACTCACTTTTAGACTTATCTTATTTACGCATAGTGCCCAATTTGCGCGTGCTATACCCTGCCGATCAAGAAGATTTAAAAGCCTGCTTAAAAAGAGAAGCTGCTAATCTAAACGGGCCCACGCTTATTTTATTCCCCTATGGCGGCACCATTGATGACCCACAGCAACCGCTAGAGCTAGATTACCAACTTAGCGAACAAGCCGCTGAAAAGACCCTAATACTCAGCGTAGGTATGCAGCACTTAAATGCGCAAAAAGTGCGGGCCCAGCTGCAAGCACAAAATATTAATAGCCGACATATTGCCGTTACCTGCCTATCCACTATGGAGCCTAAACTTAAAGCGCTGCTGCAACAGGTTGAAACCATTATCACCCTGGAAGAAAATATTCTCGATGGCGGCCTAGGCTCTTTTGTTTTTGAAAACATAGAAAATGGCAGCAAGCGCCCCACAATTTTGCGCTATGGTTTTCCGAAGAAATATATTGAACATGGCACCCGCGATTGGATTTATAAAAAATACCATATAGATGCAGAGAGCATCAGCCTATCCGTTAGTCAACATTTTGCCCAACAGCAACAAGGTTAAAATCATGAAAACCCTAGCCGCAAAACTTGTTGCAGCCCATCGCTTTGAAGTAACGGAAGTAGAATTACCTGCACTAAACAGCGATCAGGTTTTAATCGATGTCAGCTCCTGTGGCATATGTTCCTCTGAAGTACCTATTTTTGACGGCTCCACCGTAGGCACTCCCGGGGTTTCATTTCGCTATAAAGAGTACCCCGCTGATTTAGGCCATGAAGTGGTAGGCACAATTATCGACAAAGGCAAACATGTACAAAACTTTGCCCTAGGCGATGTGGTCACGGGTTTAACCTATAGTGGCTGCGGCTTTGCCCAGCACTTTATAGAAAACCAGGATATGCTGGTAAAAGTGCCCGACAATTATTTAACACGCCCGCAGTTTGCTGTAGGCGAACCCTTGATGGCGACCATTAATATCATTAACCAATGCCAGCCACAATACGGCGATAGCGTATTAGTGGTTGGCGATGGTTTTATGAGTCAATTGCTTATTGCCGCACTAGCAAAGCTACCTTTGGCACAGTTAATTGTGGTGGGTCATCATGAAAACCGGCTAGCCATGGCAAAACGTTTTGGCGCTACCGCTGTTATCAACAATAAAACCAGCGATGCTTGGCAACAAGTGATGGCACTCACCCAAGACTTGGGCGCAGACATCGCTATAGACTATGCAGGCACCTCCTCGGCACTGGGCTTGGCCGCCAGCCTCTGTAAGGCTAAAGTGAGAGCCAAGTTAGTATTAGCCGCCGCCTATGATAACAACATGCCTATTACCATAGGTAACTACCTGCAAAATCGTGCACCGGTATTAATACCTGCCTACCCCAATCAATCGCAAAACAAGCAATTAGATTTGGAGCGCGCAATGTGGGCATTATCGCAAGATATTTTCCCTATGGAAGAGCTAATCACTCATCAATATAGCTTGAGCGCAGTAGGACAAGGCTACCAGGAGAGTATTGCCCGATCAGGAGATTTCATTAAAGGCATAGTGCTACCGCAACAGGTTTAACTCGGTAGCGGCGCTGTTGATATGGCTATTTCTTCAACCTGCCCCTGCATATGCTGCAATAAAATAGGTGGGTTGGCAGGCCTAGCCATTTGGCCTTTTACCGAATATAAAGAAAAACCAAAATACTGCTGGGGGTCGCGCAGCTGCTCCCCTACTGTTGTCAGCAATTCATAAGAGGCATTGGCATAGGGCAAATGCACAGCATTAATTTTGTTATTTTTTAGCCAGTTGCGCCTAGTCACCGAAGCTTCAAAATCATGGCTAATGCCGGCGTCAGTTAAAAATACTTTATATCCCTGCTGCTTAGCTCGCAAACAAAATGCTACTTCTTCTAAACCATAGGGGTAATAATTAGGTTCATAACCGCCCAACTCCCTACGAAAAACAAAACATAAAGCCGAAGCATAATCGACTTCAACAAAATTATTTTTAATCCAAGCACAGCGCTGCGGCCCTTTGACATTCCCTACGGGCAATACCCAGAACGGATACTCTAAACCATCAGCATTTTCAGGATCTGCCAACGAAAAACAATAGCCGCCGGTATAAGCACCCACTATACCCACTGCTGGCTCATCCTCTAATAATTGTACCAACGGCGTTAATGGGTCTTTTTTGGAAAAAGCCAAATCATCAGGCATTAGCGTTATATACTTACCTTTAGCCACAGCAATACCCGCATTCATGCCGCCGCCATAGCCTAAGTTTTCACGCGGATACACCAGCTTAAGGTCATAAACTTGTGATAGTTTATCGATAGCCGTATAAACACTGGCATCTTGTGAGCCATTGATAACAACCACTAACTCTAAGCCCTTCGATGCGGGGAAATGTTCAGTAAAAGAGCTGAGCATATCGACAAACTTATTATTATTATTTAGACCCGTTAATATAATAATAGATAATTGCTTCTCAAAATATTGTTGCAGCCCTGAAAAAGCTTTAGGCACCTCAATCCGAGCCATAGCCGCCAGAACATTAGACACTGGCGAACAATAAGAGAGTATAGTCGCGCCGCTATTAATTAAAGCCGATATACGAGAACTAACCGTTTCTGTTTCATTGACACGGTAGCCTCTAGCCCCCATCACCTCATAACTTAAAAAATAAACATGTAGGGCCTTATCGTGCACCGCAGCAAGTAACTCTTCAATACTGAGCTCTTCTAGCACCAATGCATGTTTAAATACTGAATGATTTTCAACCACAGAAAACGTTTCACAAAACTCCGCCTTTGCTATCAGCACTAGCTGACCAGTCGCTTGACACGCATCCAGTTCGGACAAAATAGCTTCAACATTAACTGCTGCGAGACTATTTTTAAGTATGAGCTCTAATGCCGACATATATAAACCACGCTACTCTTCGGCCAGCATTGCTTTATAGCGCAAGATAGCTGACTCACTGGTATTTAACTGCCCGTATTGGCTAAGTAAGGTCGTATTAATTTTATAACACTGGATATTATTGGCCGCGCCTTCGTTATACACACAAGGATACCCACCCAACGCAGCCAAATCCGCAATGCGAACGCTATTATTAGCGGCCACATTAACAACACCCTTAAAACCAGTATTCAAAAGACGGTTCACGTGAACAGGGATATCATCCGTATAAATAAAATTTAATTTTGACTCGGAAGAAACAAATAACTTCTTATTAGGATTAAAATAATCAAACACGGGGTTTTTAGTTAAACCCGGCCCCAGCAGTCCTGGCAACCTAACTACCATAGCAGAGGCAGAAAACTTCAGTACTATTTGCTCGGCTAAGTATTTATGAAAACCATAGACATGTTGCTGCGCAGGATCAATTTCCGCGTTTTCTTTGGTGCTATCGCTACTGCTAGTATGGCTATAAACATCAACGCTAGAAATCAATACTGTTTTCTTAGCCTTAATGGCATGAACATAGTGCGCAACACTAGCCACCGATGCGTCAAAATCTTTAGCTGGATATTGGCCCGCAAAACCTTTATTCGCATTACCTAAGGCCAACACCAGAAGATCACACTCAGCACCGCTAATGGCGTGCATTTCCTCACGACCAACAGCAATGACCGCCTGTGACATTCGAGAAAAATATCGACAAAATGCCGAACCCACTAAGCCCTTATAACCTACTACGATAACTTTCATGTTAACCGACAAAATTGACCGACATATCAAAATCAGGATTAACCACATCTTCTAAAGCCAAATTCATTTGTATGTGCTTACAATACATACCGCAATTACTGGGTTTAACCCAGCTCTCAATATCTTTATTAACGGTATCCGCCCATATTTCTTGCATGGAGTTTTCATTAATATTGCCTATATAAAAATTTTCTTCACCACGGGCATTTTTACAAAATGCCACATGCCCTTCAGCTAATATAGCGATTTGAAAGAAATGCGCATAACAGGCAGAGGGTTTTTCAATTTGATCTTGATACCATACATAACCGGAAGTTAATAACTTAGTTGGCGTTGTTTTAAGATAGCGCTCGGCATTTGTAAAATAACCCGCCGCTAGCGGGCCATCCCAAAACGCCCCCTTGTCAGTAGTAAACTGATCGGGGGCTACTTGTATATAATTAATACCTATATCACCCAACAGCTTGGCTAAATTGGGCATGCTGGTAACATTCTCTGGTGTTACTAACATCCTTGCGCCTATATTAACCCGACCAGCCATTTGCTCTTTGGTATTTTGCATCAGGGCAATATTATCGATAATTTTTTCGAAGTGATTGATACCTTGGACTTTTTCATAACTTTCCTGATCACCACCCGCGATAGAAACACGTATCCAAGTCAAATGTTTGACCAAACTCTCAACATTTTTTTTGTGTATAGCGCTGCCATTCGTTATCAAACCGCAATCCAAGCCTATAGTCGCCGCATGCTCTAAGATTTTAATAAAATCTTTGTGCAGCATAGGCTCACCGCCACCAGTAAAGCTAACCCCCCTAGTACCACAGTCTTTTAGCTCGGTAAGGGTTTTTATAATAACATCGGTATTTAAGGTAGAACGGTCAGTGGCTATATGCTCGGCATAAAAACAAAAGCTACAGCGATGATTACACTGGTTAGTTAAATCTATCTCCACAGTAACTGGAAAAGGCCTACCGCCTGACTTGAGCTCATTAACTCTGTCAGGGTGATAAAATATCTTTTTAGAGAAATCAAAATTTTCAAGTTTCATTATCAACTCCCATTCATCAATCTATGCACAGAACACTAACTATTCAACATCTGTGTAAAGACCGATACAAACTGTTTTAACTCTTCACTACGGCATGGCTGCGGGTAAATAGAGCTATAATTAAAATCATCTGCTTGATTTGACGAGCCCAACTCAAGCGCCACAGGCGCACCTGTCTCTTTTTCTGCTATTTCAGCACAAAGGCCCGCAAACTCCCCCAAGCTCAACATACTGCTAGCTACTGGGTTGAGCACTTTATAGCCACTGCTGCCAGCTAATAACCATTGTTCAATTTCACCGGCTATGGCATCTGTCGAAATAAAATTTCTTTTAATCGCTGGCGAATTCACAGCTATACGCCCTTCGCAAACAGCCTTTTTTGGAAATAAAAACGGCACCAACTGCCAGCGAGTAAAACGTTTTTGATCAAAACCCAAACCAAAAACCGCATTGGGCCTAATAATAAGAGCCTCTATACCCCGCTCCCTCACCAATCGTTGTAGAATTTGTTCGCTGGCATAATGCCCTATCGCATAATCAGACAGGGGGTTAACCGCTGTTGTTTCGTTTATTGCACCTACCATAGGGCCATAAACATGTGCGGTAGAGATATAAACAATTTTTGTTACTCCGGATTCTATAGCCTTAGAGAACAGCTCATAAATTGCAACAGTTGAGCGATTGTAAGCTTGCACACTATCAACGTTAAAATCTTCATCACGAACGCCTGCAGCATGGATAAGTACGTCTAAACCTTGCAATTGTGTAGCGTCTATAGGTTTATTTAAATCTAGGTAACATTCATCCTGTGAGCGCCCTAAATACCGTAAAGTATGGCCCGCAAGACGAACTCTAATCGCAGAGCCTATTAAACCAAAACTGCCTAATAGCCCTATATTCATTTACTTAACGTCGCGGCGTTTGACCAACGCAATTGTTCATCTAGCTGGCCGCTTTCTATTAATTGCCGTAAGCTATTCAAACGTATTAATAAGCTGGCGCGAAAATTACCATCTGAAAAACCTATCTTTTGAAAGTTTTCGGCTAAATCTTGAATGGTAGCCTGCATATCCCACTGCGGCTGATAACTAGGCGCAAGCCGCTGATAACGGCTAAAGTCTACTTGATAGCTGCGGTTATCTGGCGAAGCATCTTGCGCATAGGTCACTTTGGCATCACTAATAATAGTGGCCGTTAATTCTGCCAAGGCATTAACCCGCAGCGTCATAGCCGCTGAACCTATATTCACAACTTCTATCGCTACACCATCACGATGCAGAGCCCAATCTATAGCCCTTGCCATGTCTTCAACATGGATAAATGGTCGCCAGGCATTGCCCGAACTCAGCAAATAAATTTCTTTATTAGCAATGGATGACGCGACAAAATCATTAACCACTAAATCTAAACGGGTACGCGGCGCATAACCGCAAGCAGTACCAAAGCGTAAACAACTCACCTGAAAACTGTCATCGGCCAGCTTAGCTAATTGCTGCTCACTGTCGACCTTACTTCTGGCATAGGCGGTAAGAGGGTTTAAACTGCCGCTTTCATCCACCATCTCTTCGGCCGCAGCCCCATAAACACTGCAACTGGAAGCCAGCACAAAGCGCCCTACATGGGCAGATTTGGCTTTAGCCGCTAGCGCTAGCGTACCGGTTAAATTTATAGACTCGGTAGCCTGCTCAAAAGATTTCCCTATAGGGTCATTTGAGACTGCAGCCAAATGCACCACAGCATCAAAACCCTGCAACTGCTCAAGACTAATATCGCGTATATCGCAGCTTAACTGCCTGTCCAACAACTGCTCCGGAGGCGCATCCACGCTAGTCAACTGATCGACAAAGAAACCGCTATCGACACCTACCAACACCGCCTGAGGATTTTTTTCGCGCAGGTAGCGAGTCAACACCCCACCTACATAACCTAAGTTACCTGTAATTAAGATATTCATATTTTTTAGCTATCTTGGTTAGGCCATATACGCCATGGGGCTTGGTTGGTTTTCCATAGCTGGTCTAGCTTTTGCTGATCTCTTAAGGTATCCATGCACTGCCAGAAGCCATCGTGGTTATAAGCCGATAACTGACCATCTGCCACTAGCCTATTCATAGGCCCCTGCTCCCACATTTCATCGTCACCCTGCACATAGTCTAAGGCCTTGGGGTCTAGTATAAAAAAACCACCATTAATACGAGGTTTATCGGCCGACTCAGGCTTTTCTTGAAAACGTGTCACCTTGCCACCTGCTATTTCTAAATAACCATAACGCGAAGGAGGCACTACGGCTGTCACCGTAGCCAAGCTTCGGCTATTTTTGTGCTGCGCTAATAAGGCATTGATATCAACATCAGCAACACCATCCCCATAGGTCATACAGAATGCTTGCCCATCTAAATAAGGTGCTATTTTCTTTAGCCTTCCACCTGTTGCTGTTTCTAAACCCGTATCTATCATGGTGACATTCCAGGGCTCGCAATTATTTTTTAAAAAGCTAGCCTTACCTTCAGCCAAATTCACAGTAACATCAGAATTATAAGCATGAATATTTAAAAAATAATCTTTAATGACTTCGCCCTTATAGCCTAGGCATAGAATGAAATCATTAATTCCAAACATGCTGTAATACTTCATGATATGCCACAATATGGGCCGCCCAGCCACCTCCACCATAGGCTTGGGGATAGTGCTGGTTTTTTCTTTTAAGCGGGTGCCAAAGCCACCGACTAATATGACTGCCTGCATTACCCCTGCCTCCACGATTTTTCATGCGCCGGTATATCAAACGCCGGCCAATCGCTGTCTTTCTCAGAGATTAATGCTGGCACCACAGGTAGATCAATTTTTATAAAGGGATCATTGTAGGCAATACCTTGCTCCACACCAGGGCGATAAGACTGCGTAGCCATATATAAAACATCGGTATTATCTTCTAAAGAAATAAACCCATGGGCACAGCCCTCAGGCACGTAAAACATATTGCCTTCTTCTGCACTGAGATAGGCGCCACAAGCCTGACCAAAGGTTGGCGACTGAGGCCTCACATCTACCGCTATATCGTAGATACTGCCGGCAACACAGCGCACTAGCTTACCCTCTTGATAAGGCGGCAACTGAAAGTGAAAACCTCGCAAGGTATGTTTCTTAGGGTTGCGTGATAAGTTCATTTGTTCAAAGTGCGTGGGCAAGCCCTGCTCGGAAAACTCTTTTTCACAAAAAGCTCTAGCAAAGAAGCCTCGCTCATCCACCATAGGATTCAGGCTAATTAATTGTACATCTGCAATAATTTCGCGCTTAAATTTCATCTTTAACTCTTTATTCGATCTTATTTATTAGCCATGGATTAAATCATTAACAATATTGCGCACGCCCTCTTCACCCCACTCTATGGGGTGCTGTTTGAGAGGCCTAAATTTAAAACGCATCACATTATCAACCAGCTCATCGGCCAAACCTAGCAACTGCTCATCAGCCAACATGGCACTTAAGGGTTTATTGAATCCCGCAAGGTTAATTAACGATTCTAAGTTTTTATTAAAGCTTGCAGCACTGGCTTGAGCACTGGCAAACACCTCGCTATCAAGACGAACCAACACAGCACTGGCATGTTTTTCACTATGACGCATAACCGGCATAGTGGTAACCGCCACGGCTACCGCATGCGGCATTTTTGTTAAGGCCCCCAAGGGTTCGGCAATCGCGTGTGTGGTAGTGGTACCGCGATGAGAAATAGCCATACCCGCCAAGGTACTGGCATAGGCCATGTGTTGACGCAGATCCTTATCCTTTGGGCTGGCTAATACCGCCGCTAGGTTGTCGGCAATAATTTTCATAGCCTGCACACCAAACAGCTCAGCCATAGGGGCAGGTTTAGAAATATTAATCGTAGCTTCTAAGGCATGGGCAAAGGCATCTATGGCGGTACTGGCTGTTAATGCCCGCGGCATATTAGTGAGTAATGATGCATCAACAATCGCCAGCTTTGGAAAAATAGCTGGCTCCTGTATGGTGCCTTTTTGCTTCGTCTCGTTATTGGCTAATACCGCATACGGTGTTACCTCTGAACCGGTACCAGAGGTAGTCGGAATAGTAATAACCGGCAAAGGCTGATTAGTCAGCGCTAATGGCGGGCGATTAGATAAATTAGCATACAGCCATATGGGTTCATCATGGCTTAGCGCTATAGATAAAGCCTTAGCCAAATCCATGGCACTACCGCCACCAAAACCAATAATAAGATCAAAGCCAGCTTGCTGTTTCAGCTCCGCGCTTAACTGATCAATATACTGGCAACTAGGCTCGGCTGGTTCGGGCTCTATTACCGTAAGATTCAACCGGCTTTGCTTTAAATTTTCTATTATGGGTTTAGCTAAATCAACAATATCTTGCGGACAGATAAACAGTATGCGATCACCATAAACCGACGCATGTTCTGCGAGCGTATCTATCTCATTAATACCAAATACGATTTGCGTGGGTAAATTAAAACTATAGGACATAAGACACTGCTATTAAAAATTAAAAATAAAGGCCGCCATTCACATTAATGACTTGGCCGGTAATATAGGAAGAACGGTCGGAAGCTAAATAGACGGCAGTATCTGCCACTTCGCTAGCGCTTCCCAAGCGTTTCATTAATACACTTGCTGCAGCAGCTTGTACTGCCGGGCTATTCATTGCCCCTGCCGCCATATCTGAATGTATAAACCCAGCTGCCAAGGTATTAGAGCGCACATTTTTTTCCGCTAAAAACCGGGCAATAACTTGGCTTAAGGATATTAAGCCCGCCTTACTGGCCGCATAATGCGCCGTTCTCGGCCCGCCGTACTGGCCAGACACCGACCCTATATGGATAACACTGGCACTAGCTGCGGCCGTTAATAAGGACAGGGCTTCCTGCGTCACTACAAACGGGCCTTTTAAATTAACGGCCATGATGTGATCCCAATCTTCATCGGTGATTTGATCAAAGTCGGTAGGTTTATTAATGCCAGCATTATTCACTAAAATATCTAAGCGGCCATGCTCACTATTAATCATCTGCATTAATGTTTTTATTTCAGCTCGCTTACTCACATCAGCCTGTACCACCCGCGATAAGGGCAGGCCCAACTCTAATGCCGCCGCTTGGGCTGCTTTATTATCAGTTGCGTAGCTCAACCAAAGTTCTGCACCCTGCTGTATAAACGCTGTTGCAATAGCCTTGCCTATCCCTTTGGTGCCGCCAGTAATCAATGCCACCTTGCCGTTTAATTCGCCATTAACTGACATCAGCCACCTCTTTATTAAGCAATGGTTTATTAACCAATAATTTTGCTGCCCGCGCCACGGATGCGGCATCGATACCATACATTGCGGGTAATTCATCGTGCTCACCCGACTTACCGAAACTATCTTGCACCCCCACTATGCGCATAGGCACGGGGTAGTGTTGAACCAAGTACTCCGCCACCGCGCTACCCATACCGCCATGCACGTTATGATCTTCAGCGGTAACTATGCAGCCGGTCTCGCGCGCAGCAGCCAATAGCTCCTCACCATCTAAGGGTTTAATGGTTGATAAATTTACCACTCGCGCCTCTATACCCTGTTGCGATAAATCCGCTGCAGCTTCTAACGCTCTCGCCACCATTACCCCTGTTGCAATAATAGTGACATCGCTACCTTCTTTTAAGCGAGTGGCTTTACCAATTTTAAACGGCTGTTCAGCAGGCGTTATCACGGGCCCAGGGCTTCTACCTATACGCATGTAGACTGGGCCTTGGTGCACTAAAATAGCGGAAAATGCCTGCATAAATTCATTAGCACAGGAAGGGCTAATAACGACAACACCGGGGATCGCCCGCATGGTGGCAAAATCTTCTAACATCTGTGCGGTGGCACCATCGGGCCCCACATCTAAACCCACATGTGAGCAGCACAGTTTTACGTTACGCCCGGGATACGCAATAGCCGTTCTAAATTGCTCATGGGCACGCATACAACCAAATGCAGCAAAGGTAGACACTACAGGAATAATACCGGTATCGGCCATGCCCCCCGCTGCGGCCATCATGTTTTGCTCCGCGATACCAAACTGTTTTACCCTGTCAGGGTACTGCTGCACCAAAGGTTTGGCACCCGTCCCCCCCGCCACATCAGCGTCCAACAATAACCAATCGTCTCTGCGTTCAGCTTCATAACATAAAACCCGGCCAAAACCATCGCGCAATGAAACCTCACTGCCTAGTTCAAAATATTCTAATTCAGACATATTATTCTCCTAAGGCCGCTAACGAATCAGCTAATTCAGCATCTGTCATCGTGACACTACCATGCCAGCGTAACACGCCTTCCATAAACGAAATGCCTTTGCCCTTTACCGTATCAGCAACAATAAAGGTGGGCTTATTTTTAATGGTTTTTGCCTCACTCAGAGCACTGCGTATCGCCTCAACGTCGTGGCCATTAATTTCGATAACATGCCAGCCAAATGCAGCGACTTTGTCAGCCACATTACCTAAATCCATTTGCACCTTAACGCTTTCATCGCCCTGTAATTTATTGGAGTCATAAATAGCAACCATATTATCCAAGGCATGATGAGGGGCTGCCATAATAGCTTCCCAGGTATTACCCTCCTGCATATCGCCATCGCCCACGATAACGTAACTCCTAAACGTTTTTTGCAGATGCTTGGCGGCCATGGCCATACCCAAGGTTTGACTTAAGCCCATACCTAAAGAGCCTGAAGGTGCATCTATACCCGGTATACGCACATCGGGGTGCCCCTCCATACGACTATTTAACTTACGTAATTGCAGGGCTTCTTGCTCAGGGAAATAGCCTTTAATAGCCAGCGCCGCATATAAAGCGGGGCAGGCATGGCCCTTGGACAAAACAAAACGATCTCTATCCGCCCAGTTCGGCCGGGTGGGGTCTATATTCATTTCATCAAAATATAAAACAGCCAATATGTCGGCTATTGAAAGTGAGCCGCCGGGATGCCCCGAGCGCGCCTCATACACTGCAGTAACAGCTAAGCGCCTGATATCTTGCGCTATAGATATTAATGACATACACATGCCCTTAGTTAATTAATAATTTATGTTTTATCTGTTTATCGTTTACGACAAACCATCATCATGTTGCCGCCCGCTGGGCTATTAGCAATAATGACCCGACCCTGCTTTAGACCTATCACTTCTTCCACCTCAAAATACGGCTGACATAAGCCTTGTAACTCTTGGCGGGTATACTCTTTTAAGTGCATGGCGTTAACCGGTATATGCCCTAAGGAGTTTTGCGGCGTTGATAAAATAAATACCCCACCGCTTTTTAACACCCGTGAAATTTCTGATAAATAGGCTGCGTCATCAACGTGCTCTATCGTTTCCATACTGACCACAGCATCAAAACTTGCATCGTCGAATTGCATAGCAGTAACATCCGTCACACAAAATTTGACCTGCTCCGCATATTCTTTTGATTGCTGCTTGGCCTCGGCAATCACTTCCGGCTCTATGTCGCCACCGATTACCGATCTTTTATCACTGGCCATCATGCGACTGCCATAGCCGCCACCGCAGGCTATATCCAAAATCTGCCCTGCTTGCGGTAAATACTGTAAAGCCAGTTCGTAATGAAAGCTCAGCTGATCACCCGCGCTAATTTTTTTATCACTGACTTCCATACGTGGTTCTATATAAACCGTTTCAGCCTGTTTTCTAACCTGGGTTAAAAAACCATCAGACAACACCGGCGGCTGATAAAAAGCGCAGCGATAGCTTACCGTATCGGTAAATAAAGCATATTTAGGGTGCACATGAAAAACAGCATCAATATCACCTGCCAATAACTGACGTAAAGCGCCTATGCGATACACGTCGGCGGAAAATTGCACGGGGTAATCGTCGGGGAATTTTATGCAATCTAGTTGTTCCAATTTTGCCTGTTCAAGCATAGCGACAACCGCGCCCACCAATACGGGAAAATGCAAACCATCTACCCTAATAATATAATCGCTATCCGCTAACGACGCTGTTGCATCAACAATGCGTTTTAATGGGCTAGCTGCATCGCCCTTAAAAATATGACAACGCTCCACTAAGTGACTATCTATCAGCGCACAAAAATCGACGCCTTTATCGAACTCAGGGGCAGCAATAGTGACCGACACCGACGGTGAATGATTAAGAAATTTTTCTATGGTGGTTTTAACCACAGGCTGGCCGTTTAAATGATTCATGCATAAATCTGCACCGCCATGCCAGGAGATAGAGCTGGCTTGCACAATTACATTAATATCCGTCATTTTCTTTCTCTTTATTTATTATCAGGCTTTTGTGCATAGACTATAGCCAGACGACCATAGCCCGCCGCTGCCATAGCCTGGTAAAAACGCTCTAAAGCTTGATCTTGGCCATAACCATGCAGCTGCAAATCAAAGTTTTTACGCCAATTGTGCAACTGCTTACCTAGCACGGGATTTTGAGTGTAGTCCTGGCCCATTAACAAAAACATTTCCATGGGGAAATTGGTAGAACGAGACACTAGATTTAATCCGCTACGCTGTAATAGCAACTCTAGGCTATCGAAGGAAAAATAATTAAGATGATGGTCAGGAACTACCCACCACTCTGACTGCGCATGGCTATTAACCAAGGCCTGTTGGAAATCGTTAAAGTCATTAGGTACCGAAACTGTTAACAAGCCGCCGGGCTTGAGACATTTAACTGCAGCAGCCAACACCTCCTCCGGGTTGGGTATATGCTCTAGCACCTCACTCATGTGCACCATATCAAAAACCCCTAGCTCGGCTAACATGATTTCAGAAAAAAATCCCTGCCGTATATCTAGGCCCTTTTCTACACCAAATTCTACCGCTACCGGTGAGGGCTCTACCCCCACCGCCTCCCAACCACGTGCTACCGCAGCATCAAGAAAACTTCCTGGGCCACAACCTATATCTAATACTCGTGGAGTAAGTCCTGGCAGTAAAAAGTCTGCAACTTTTTCCAACCTAGTATTGAAGCTGAGCTGCAACCACTGCTGATCATCTTGCGAAGCTTGTAAATAATCAGGCCGCTCTTGCTGATAAAATTGCTGTTCATAAAATTGCTGTAAATGCAGGGTATCGGGTAAGGGTATTAAATGTTTATAGCCACAACTTTCACAGGCAATAACACTCTGTTCGCCTCGCTGCCACGACACTTGACCACTATGCTTACAACCTGATGGCGATGTCCAGTGCTGGTTTATTGCTAGCTGTTCGATAGTCATAAACCACTCGTATTCCAATTTTTTCTTTTTGCTAGTAATGGCCGCAAACCATCTCGCGGGTCAGCACGCCAATCCCTATCAGGCAATTCAGAGGCCGCTACTGTTTTTATGCCGTTGCCATCCATAGGCGGTGCCGGCTGATAAACGCTGGTGACTGCACTAATTTGCTCGGGCAACCAACAATGGCCGGCTTGGTATTCCTCACCCTGGCCATCCAAATCTATATGAAACTCTATAACTTCAGCCCGCCATTGCTGGATAGCTCTATGTAACACCGCTGGCTGACGGCTGTGATCTGACCAACCCACCGCGCAGTGATAACGCTGCCGTAAAGTTTCTATAACCGCTAAATTACATTCGTTAATAGGCGTGGGGTAAGCCGACACACAATGCAGCAGGGTTAACTGCTGACAACCCGCCTGCTGCAACACGGCTACGGCATGGTCAATTTCTTCTATGGTGGCCATACCCACAGATAGAATTACCGGCTTGTCAGTTTTGGCACAGGCTATTAATAAGTCATCCCATAACAGCTCATAAGACGCTATTTTATAAAAGTCGACAAAGGGTTCTAATGCTTTAACTGCATCTAGATAAAAAGGCGTACAGGAAAACTGTATTTGCTGCTCGCGACAACGCTGCGCTATAGGCGCCAAATAATCTAAGGGCAACTCCCACTCTTTACGTCGCCTATGCTGTTCACTACCGGCCAACACTTCCGGTGAAAAAAGCTGATCAATTTTAAATAATTGAAATTTAACCGCCGCGCAGCCCGAGGCCGCTGCCACATCCACAAACTCCAAGCAGCGCGCTAGGTCTTTGTGATGATTACTGGAAACCTCTGCAATAAACAAGCAACTCATGACGAGTCACACTGCAGGCAAATAGCGGCCACCTTCGCCACATCGGCCGCATCCATATCAGGAAAAAGCGGCAGCGATAGCGATGTTTCAGCGTAACGAGTGGCATTGGGGTAATCATCAGGGCTGAAACCCAAGTTTCGATAATAGGGGTGGCCGGGTATGGGAAGATAATGCAGGTTAACACCAAAGCCCGCAGCCCTTAGTGCGACAAAACAACGATTACGTGTACTTATATCGGTAAACTGCACGATATAAAGATGCCAGGCCGAGGAGCAATCCTTCTGCACCAGCAAAGGCTGAATGGCTGAGTGCTGAAAAGCAACGTTATACTGTTGCACCAAAATTTGCTTGCGGCTTATAAAGGAATCTAAACGTTTAAGCTGGGAAACACCCAATGCCGCGTGTATATCACTTAAGCGATAATTAAAACCCAACTGCTGCTGCTCGTAATACCACTCCCCCGGTTTATCTGCCAAGCAATGCTCCGCGTCTTTAACAATCCCGTGAGATGCCAGTAACCGCGCTTTTTTAATCAGCTGCGTATCCTGGCTAACTAACATACCACCCTCCCCGCTGGTAATAGGTTTTACCGGGTGAAAACTAAACACACTGCAGGCGCTATATAGGCAGCAGCCTACCCCTTGCCGCTGGTAAGTACCGCCCAGCGCATGGCTAGCATCTTCAATAATGGCAATATTTAATGGTTCACATAGCGCCGCCAGCGCTTGCATATCGCAGCTCTGCCCCGCTATATGCACCACAATCAAAACCTTGGGCAGGGGTTTACCCTGCTGCTGATAGCTGGCGAACTTGGCCGCCAACGCAGCAACCGATATCAAGCCGGTACGGCTATCAATATCCACAAAATCGATATCGGCACCGCAGTATAAGGCGCAGTTTGCCGAGGCCACAAAACTGGTTGCGGCCACCCATACAACATCCCCCTGCGCCACACCTAAGGCCAAGCAGGCTAGGTGTAATGCCGCGGTAGCATTACATGTGGCAACCGCATGCTCAACGCCGCAGTATTGTGCCACTCCTCGCTCAAACTCACTTACCATAGGCCCTTGGGTAAGAAAATTAGACTTCAATACATCAACAACCGCACTTATATCCTCGTCAGCCACTTGTTGACGGCTGTATGGCATCATAGGCCAACACCATTGTGCAGCGCTCTAATATCCTCTACGGATAAAAATTCAGGGTTGGAACCAGAATCGTAGCAGAATCCAGACTCCGCATAGCTACCCCGCTCACCACAGGCGTTTCTGCAGTAATCTACATCGCCATCGGAAAATTTTATACTGGGGGTAATAACAAAGTGATCAGTAAATTCTATGGTGCGGTAACCGTCGTCGCTGGGCACCATTTTTTCGTGCATTTTTTCACCCGGCCTTACCCCTACGATTTCATGCTGCAGGGATGGAGCCACAGCTTCGGCTACATCCGTAATTTTAACCGAGGGGATTCTAGGTACAAAAATCTCACCACCGTACATACGCTCAAAGCTCTTGAATACAAAATCAACACCTTGCTGCAGAGTGATCCAAAAGCGAGTCATGTTGGCATCTGTAATCGGTAGGGTTTGCTCTCCACCCTTTAGTAGACCTTTAAAAAAAGGTACTACCGAACCTCTAGACCCCACGACGTTGCCATAACGTACTACCGAAAACCGCGGGTAGTCAGCACCAACCATATTGTTGGCAGCCACAAATAACTTATCCGAGCACAGCTTAGTTGCGCCGTAGAGGTTTACTGGGTTGGCCGCTTTGTCCGTAGATAGCGCAATGACTTTTTGCACTTTATTAGCAATAGCCGCATCAATCACATTCTCGGCGCCATTGATGTTGGTTTTAATACATTCCATGGGGTTATATTCGGCAGCAGGCACCTGCTTGAGTGCCGCCGCATGAATAATATAGTCGACGCCATTACAAGCCTGCATTAAGCGGCTCTTATCCCTAACATCACCGATGAAATAGCGCATACAAGGCGCATTAAACACCTGTTGCATATCAAACTGTTTTAGTTCGTCGCGGGAAAATATTATGACTTTTCGAGGCTGGTAACGGGATAACAACGTCTCGACACATTTTTTGCCGAATGACCCTGTCCCCCCTGTGATTAAGATAGTCTTTTTATTAAACACCGCCATCCCCAATAGTAATATCACGCCAATTATTTGGCATCATTTATATCAGCAATGCAGAAACTGTGCCAGCGGTATTTATATAGGGGAAAACGCGAAAAGAATTGACTGGGTAATTAAGCAGCAAAACATAAAAAAAGCGATCAATTACCCAGCAGATAAAGCACCTACGCATATAACGGAGGGAAAATATACTGACACTAAACCGACTCTGCGGTTATTTCATCCCAACCAGATTTAATCGTCTTAATTATAGCCAGCGCCTCATCTAGCTTAGCTTCATCATTTTTCGCATTGGCAGTCATTAGACACTCCACCACATAACCATAGAGGCTATCTAAGTTAGCAGGAATGTCACTATCTACCTCTAAATTTAAGCTATCACTCAAGCCACCCACTATAGAAATAGCCTTACCTATAGATAAGCCTTTCTGGGCAATATCGCCACGCTGCATGGCTCCTTTGGCGACAGCTATACGCTCTACAACACCTTCCATCAACATTTGAATTAGACGGTGAGGTGAGGCCCCACTTATTGCCTCATGTGCATTAATCTGCTGATATTGATTAAGTGCTTTTTGTAAAGACATGTGCAAAACATCCTAAATAATTTACGTAAAACGAAAGGACTAATCATCCCCACTAACTATAGCGGCTATTACTTTATATTCATTAACTAAAAACGAAAAAAATTATTGCCGCACACATTATTTTTTTCAAAATAACTGTAAAGATAGAAAAGCATAGTTTTTAATTAAAAAATAACTATATATAAATCAATAACTTAAAGAATTAAACTGCCTTAAAATTATTTTTTCACACAATTTCCCTAAAGCCATTTTCACTCCTGCCGTTAACTATTTCGAGCCGGAAACACACCTCAAGCCTTAGAGTAGCCTGAGGACATAAAGTAAATTTATTTTAGGAGTGACCGTCATGTCACAGGTCGTAGCAACAAACCTCGCATCGATTAATGCGCAGCGTAATCTTTCAAAAAGCGGCAGCAGCTTAGCAACATCACTGCAGCGCTTATCTTCTGGCCTCCGTATTAACAGCGCTAAAGACGATGCCGCAGGTTTACAAATTTCCAACCAGCTAACATCGCAAATCCGCGGCACTACTGTAGCGGCGCGCAACGCTAGCGACGGTATCTCGTATGCACAAATCGCTGAAGGCGCATTAGACGAAATTGGTAATATTTACCAGCGCATGCGTGAACTTGCCGTGCAATCTGCCAACGGCACCAACAGCACCAGCGAAAGAACCGCATTAAACTCCGAATATACTTCACTCAATGCAGAGGTCACTCGCATCGCCGCCCAAACCCGCTTTGGTAACACCACTGTATTTACTGGCACAGCTACAGCATTACAAGTGGGTGACAAAGCGGGCGAGACTATTAGCTTTACTATAGGCACTGTCACCGCTAATGGTGGCGCCATAGCTACTGCCGCTGGCGCCAGCGCAGCTTTAGGCACATTAACAACCTCCATAACAGGCATAGATGCCAAACGAGGCACCTTAGGCGCCATTCAAAACCGCCTGGAATCGACGATTGCAAACAGCAGAAGTATTATAGAAAATGCCTCAGCTGCACGCTCACGTATTCGTGATGCCGACTTTGCTGTTGAAACCGCTAACTTAACTCGAGCACAGATACTGCAACAGGCAGGAACCGCAATGCTCACCCAGGCCAATCAGATACCTCAAGGGGTGCTTTCACTACTACAGTAGTGGCGTAGTCACGTAGAGAGTTGACAACGCATACCTATAAAGCCGAGCTGGCAATCATGCCAGCTCGGCTTTTACCTTTTTACCTCCCTTTATAGCCTTCTATAATAACCTCTCTTTATATATACAGATAAAGCTTCCGAAAAGCGCATCTCCCTCTCTTTTTTGAAAAGAATAAAAACCATAAAAAACAATAAGTTAAAAGATTTTATTCACTCTCCCGCAAGAAAAACCCAAATAAAGCCTAAAGCAAGCCTCAATACGGCCGATAAGATATACGTACGAGAGAGAAAGTTTCACCTTCGGGTGATAAAAGACAAGCATATTAGGAGTGACCATCATGGCACAAGTCGTATCAACCAACCTTGCGTCTCTTAACGCGCAACGTAATCTGAACAAAAGTGGTAGCAGTCTAGCAACCTCCTTACAGCGTCTATCTTCTGGATTGCGCATTAACAGCGCAAAAGATGATGCGGCAGGCCTGCAAATCTCAAACCAATTAACCTCACAAATCCGCGGTATGACTGTTGCTACACGTAATGCCAGTGATGGTATATCGTTTGCGCAGATAGCTGAGGGCGCGTTAGACGAAGTAGGTAATATTTACCAGCGCATGCGTGAGCTAGCGGTACAATCTGCTAACGGCACCAACAGCACCAGCGAAAGAACCGCTCTAAATGCTGAGTACACTGCGCTTAACAGCGAAGTCACTCGTATAGCTGGGCAAACGCGCTTTGGTAACACCGATGTATTCACCGCTACAGCAACTGCCCTACAGGTAGGTGATAAAGCAGGCGAAACCATTAGCTTTACCATAGGCACCGTAACTGCCAATGGCGGCACCATCGCTACAGCAGCTGGCGCCAGTGCGGCACTTGGTACATTAACTACGGCAATTACCGCCATAGATACCAAGCGTGGTAACTTAGGTGCGATACAAAACCGTCTAGAATCTACTATCTCTAATGGTCGTAGTATTATAGAAAACGCTTCAGCAGCTCGTTCACGTATACGTGATGCCGATTTTGCTGTAGAAACAGCTAACTTGACACGAGCGCAAATCCTGCAACAAGCTGGTACCTCAGTGCTGTCTCAGGCTAACGCTATACCCCAGGGCGTATTGTCGCTACTACAATAGGGTAAAACCTTCTGGTCTGGTGTAGGATAACACCGGACCCGATAAAAATAAGGTGAGCAGCATTATGACAACCAGTATATCTAATTTGTCAGACCGGCTCTCAGGCAGCATTCAAGTAAGTACTTCCTCGGAGCCATCTTCACCACCCAACGTGGTAAAAGAGGGCTCTGTTGCCGTTGCAAACGCTAACAGCTCTTCTGTAGCAAAAAATGAAGAGTACAGAGCGGTTAATGGGGTCATCAACCCCCAAGACAAAGCTCAAGTTGAAGAAGTTCTTAAAAAAATGAATTTAGCCGTAGAGCAGATTCAAAAAGGCCTAAACTTCAGTATTGATGAACATCGCGGTGGATTTATCATTAAAGTTATTGATCAATCTACCGATGAAACTATTAGGCAAATCCCCTCCGAGGAAATGCTCAACATTTATCATCGTCTCAAAGAAGTAAATAGCCTTTTATTTGACGACATCAAAGCTTAGTCGTAGTCACTGGTATATTAAGCGGGTAAAATCGCTACCATGATCTATTTCGCTTAATATCCCAACTTAACGTTTTATTACTCTTGTGAGGTTAGTCCATGGCTTCTATCAGCGCCTCAGGTGTCGGTTCAGGTATAGATATACTCAGCTTGGTTTCACAACTTGTCGAAGCAGAAAAACTAGGCCCAGAATCATTATTAGACGCAAGAGAAAGTGAGCTAAATAGCCAAATATCCGCGGTAGGCACTTTAAAAAGTGACATCGCCACTTTCCAAGACAGCCTGGCTAAACTTACTGATCCCGATGATTTTGTTATTTACGCCAATAACTCTAGCAACGAAAATACAGCAAGCTTTACCTCTAATAGCTTTGCCAAAGCAGGCAGTTTTGATATTACCGTCATCAAACTGGCCGCAGCACACAAGCTCAGCACTGCCGGTTTTGCCGACTCAGACACCACCGAAGTAGGCACAGGCAATCTAACTCTCGCCAATGCCGACGGTGACAGCTTTGCACTAAGCTTTGCTGGTGGCGGAGATAACACGTTAAACCAAGTGCGCGACGCAATAAATAATGCTGCAGATAACTTTGGCGTTACCGCCACAATTATCAATATAGACGACGGCGTCGGTGGTACCCTAAGTAAATTACAAATCACCGCCAACGACACCGGCACCAGTAATGCGCTAACGCTTACCGCCGACCCCAGTCTTAGCGCCTTAGACTCAGCCAATTTAACCCAAATTAAAGCCGCTGATGACGCTGTTATCCAAATAGATGACCCCAGCAATCAATTTACCAGTGCATCCAATACTATTTCAGGGGCTATTAGCGGCATAGAAATTACCGCCAAAGCCGTTGGCACCACCACCATATCCACAACCCCAGATCAAACGGGTATTGTTGAAAATGTACAGGGTTTTGTAGATGCCTATAACAAACTACAAAGCACATTTAATACGGTAAGCTCATATAACGACGGTAACCCTGGACCACTCTTTAGTGACTCCACCATCCGCAGCATAAAATCACAAATTACCAGCATAGTTTCCAATAGCGTAGCCTCATCAACGTCCAGCTATAATTCTTTATCGGCCATAGGCATTACCACAAATAATGTCGGCTTATTAGAATTGGACCAGGATGATTTAAAAACGGCTTTAAATGCAAATTTTGCTTCGGTCTCTACTGTATTCACCGCCACAGATGGCATAACTGCTAGATTAGATACTGTACTAGAAGAATATACCAAGTTTGCAGGCTTGCTTGATACCAAACGCGATTCGCTAAATACTCGCCTATCGCTAATTGGCGAGTCTAGGGATAAGTTGGAATACCGCATAGGAAAACTTGAAGCGCGCCTAACCGCTCAGTTTATCGCAATGGATGGCTTGGTTGCCTCTTTGAACTCTACAGGGAGCTTTTTAACCCAGCAACTAGCCAGCCTACCGGGCTTCACTAGATCCTCATCATAAGTAATATGAATACACTCAAAAAACTACAAACCATTAACAAACTGGGCGACAATATTTTTAAAGCCTTAGCTGAAGGTGATTCAGAAAAAGCACAAAAAACAGCCGACAAGCGCCTTGCAACCATGCAAAGCCTACATATAGACGAACTAAGTCAGACAGCTGACAACCAACTAAAAATAGAAATAGAACGATTTGAAAACAATAATAAGAGTTTGATTGAAGCCAGCACAGCAATTAAAAAATCGCTAATAGAGCAACTTAAAAAAATCAAAAAAAGCCGCGCCGCCACAAAAACTTACCACGACATCGATAGTGTTTAAACACAACTCACCACCTACTCTATTAAAGAAAATACTCTAACGGCCGATATATTATTTAGCCAACGTATTGATATCTAGATAGCAACGCTACCATCTAGAGAGAGTAGACCCCATGAACAGCACTCCCCCAAAGCCAAGCTCAAAAACAACACAGTTATCAAGCAGAAGTGTATTGAGAGACAACGCTGCCTTTAATGCAAAAACAGATGAAAAAGACGAGATATTTTCTTTGAACAGGCATATACAAAATATACAAAGAAATCTGAACTTCATCTACTCTGAAAAACAAAAGTACATAAGCATTGTTGTTTCAGATCGCCACTCAAGATAGAGCTATCTCAATGTCACTATCAGCCAGCAGCAAACACGCATCAGTTAGCAGCGACATACACGAAAGCTGGAATGACATAAAAAAGATGGACGCCATGCTGCTCGATTCAGCACAAAAACAAGAGTGGAAAGAAACACTAAAAATATACCGATCAAGAAACAAGATTATCAACAAACACTTCCAGAATCACCCCATCAGCCCTGCAACATCATCTTTTTACCGACCTTTATTAAACGACCACCTTAAAACAGACAATGATATAGAACAATTAAGGAAATATGCCGTAAAAAAAAGCTTAACACTTATACACTCATCACTATAAAAAATTAAATAACGATAAAGAGCTAACTCGACTAAAAGTTTGTTGCGCCGCCTCTAGTACAAACGTTTCTTGACTCAAGCGACTAATAGCTTCCGCATAATCTAGATCTCTTATTTCCGACAATAATCCCTCATTCAAAATCCCTATGCCTTCATGCAAGTTACGCACACTTTCAACGGTATTTAAGCGTGCCCCAACCTCCGCCAACACTTGTGCAACACTATCTTCAGAGTTTTTAATATTTATTAATGAATCGCTAACTAACTGATCCAACGCTATTTTATCGGCAGTAGAATCCGTTAAAGTATTCAATCCCTCAGCCAGCTTAGCCAAGGTGGCAATCATGCTTTGCTTACCTGAAGATTCTATATAAAAATCATCACCTGCAGCCGGAGTACCAGAAATAGTAATTTCTACGCCATTAAATGTTATGGGCGCCCCTGACGTATACGCCTGCCCTACTAATAGAGGTACACCATTTTCATCATTAACATCAAACGTTGCAGGCCCGGTAAAGGTGATTTCATAATCTAACGGATAACTTGCATCATAAGTAGTTTGATTAACTACCCGCTGAGATGACACCACAGCAGCGGCGCTATTAGTATCTGTAAAGAAGGTATTCTGGGACGAATTGATATTTTCAAAAATACGGTAGCCACTATCGCTAATAGGTACTTGTGTCCCATTAGCCACAGTGATTTGACGCTGCCCTTCGTCACCCTGATAAACATATTCACCCGCAGAGTCCTGCACAAAGGGAATAGTACCCCCCTGAAAGCCAGAAAAAATATATTCTCCGTTAGCATCCTGACTGTTGGCGATAGAAACCAATTCTTCCATACGCGTTTTTATTTCGGCCGCGAGTGCCTGACGCTGCGGAAAGGCATTGGTGCCATTAGCCGCTTGTAACGTTAGTTCTTTCACCCTTACCAACAAATCATTAACACTAGATAGCCGCACTTCTTCTATCTCTAAGCGACTTTCAGCGAAATTAATGTTCTTTTTAAACTGCTCTAACTGCGATTGCTCTTGATCCAACTGTATCAGCCTGGCTGCACCTACGGGATCATCAGCGGGCGTAGAAATACGCTTACCAGTAGATATCTGATTTTGGGTATTAAAGCTCTGTTCCTGTATGCGTAGCATACTGTTTAAGCTTTGGGTAAAACCTTGTAAAAATGAAAGCCTCATAATGTGACTCCTGGGCTATCGAAAGGCGGCTAGCAGCGTATCAAATATTTGCTGCGCTACAGTAATTATACGTGCCGATGCATTGTAAGCTTGTTCAAACTTAATTAAGTTGGCAGCCTCTTCATCGAGGTTAACGCCAGAAACACCATCGCGACTTTTTTGCGACTGCATTAACAGCGACTCTGAGGCATCACGGCTAATTCTTAGCTGTGCTGTTTTTGCGCCCAGCTCTTCTAACAAACGGCCGTAGGCATCTTCAAAATTCAAGGTGCCGTTATCTAAACCACTGGCTAAGCGCAAACCACCTAAGGCGACGCCATTTCTATTATCGGACACGCCGTTAACATTATAGTCTACGGTAAACTCATCACCCAGTGCTGGCGCACCTTTTAACTCGACACTATAAGCAGCATTTGGCGATGTATAGGTATTAACGGTATTGGGCACAAAGGCGTTACCACTGCTAATAACCGCTTTGCTAGCGCTATTAATGACGTTATAGCTAGTGGCCGAGGTGAACACAAAAGTCACTGGCGTTGTAATATCAGCCATAGCTGCACCGGTTACCGACAATACCGTACCACCCGATATTAACCCAGTACCGGTATTACCTAAGCTAGCACCTGTTACTATCGGTGAGGCATAGGCAAACTCTTGCGGCCTAGTAATTTCTAAAGCTATATCCTGCGCGGCTGTTTTGGTTGGGTTTAAATAATATTTATCCCCGGCATTAGGGCTAGTGGTGATAGCAAGATCAAAACCATCAACATTGATTGTAGCGGGAAAGGCGCCTATAACACCCGAACTCACTACCGCCTTATCAGACTCGCGCACTATTTGATAGGTAGAGCCGGTACCACTGAAATCAATAAAATAATTGCTGGTAGTCAATTGATTGATATCACTAATAGACAGCGCTAATGCCGCTGACCCAGTATTCGCGGTATCTGCTATAACACGGCTTTGAGTTAGCGCGGAGGTATTAATGTCGGTAAATATATCTGTGCCAAAATTACCTTCTAAATCTATACCTAATTTATTCTGCTGATTCATCGAATCGGCAATACCTAAAGAAATGCGCCCCAAGGAATTATAGATCTCCGGCAGCGTATCTTTTTGATAACTAACCAAACCACCCAATTTACCACCATTGATTAAACTAGTGATTTGCTGGGTTCCACCTAGACCACTGATATTGATTTCTAACTGGCCGGGATTTTTAGTGCTATTGCTAGTCACTAATTCATTGTAATTACCGCCCAACACCAATGCTTGACCGCTACCCACAAATACGGATACAGCACCATTATCTTCGGTTGCCGTTCGCACAGTTACCAGCTCTGACAATTGCGTAATTAAACGATCGCGCTCATCTAACAATTGATTAGGCTGTCCCTTACCTCTGGCCATTTCTTCCGTTATTGAGACGTTTAAATTCGCGATACCTTCGGATAAAGAACTTACTTGGGAGCTAAAGGCTTTAACCTGCTGATTAATACTGTCTTGTTGGCGCTGTAATCGCTGATATAAGGTATTAAAACGCTCTACTAAACCCTCCATATCACTTAACACCAATTGCCTAGATGGCATGGAGGTGGGGTCTTGTGCGCCGGCCTCTATATCAGAGAAAACACTATCTAAGGCAGGACTTAAGCCACTAAAGCTATCCGCCAATAAGGTATCCATTTCTTCTATGCTACTAACATAGGCAGATAAATTATTAAAAGCGGCGGTATCCGACTGTAATTGGGTAATTAAAAAACCTTCCACAATTCTCGAAATGTCGGTAACACCTGCACCCGAGCCAATAAACCCCACACCCTCAAAAAACTCTGGCCGTGTTGCTATTTCTGCACGCTGACGGCTGTAGCCTTCCACATCGGCGTTGGCAATATTATTACCAGTAACCTGTAAGGCTGTTTGGTTAGTGCTTAAGCCACTAACGCCTATGCTTAATAACGACATGACTATTTAACCTCTACACTAGCAATAGCGTTTTTCATTACATCACTATTCGCGATACGCATAATTTTTTCAGCATACTGGGGGTCGGTAGCATAACCGGCCTTTGCCAATTCCTGTATATACTGCCCACCATCTTCAGCTTCTAGCGCTTTGTCATAGCGGCCGCGCCCCATAATAAAATTGACATAGTCATCAAAGCTTTGCTGGATGTTGTCATAGGATCTAAAATTAGCCTGCTGCTGCACGGGTAGGTTATTGCGGAACTCTAACGTGGAAACACTGACCGCATCCCCCTGCCAATCGGCACTCGCTTTAATATTAAACAAATTAAACGAGCTTGTGCCCTGACTGTCTTGGGTGATCTTTTTACCCCAACCTGTTTCCAAGGCCGCCTGCGCCAATAAATCTTTAGGTTCTATTGCCAGTTTTTCTGCGGCTGTTTTTGCCATAGCATAGAGCTTGCTGACAAAATCAACGGCACTACCATCAAAGTCCAATACTGATTTTTCACTAACTTTTGCACTGGCCACCACAGCAGGCTCTACAACTGTAGTATTTTGCGAGAGGCGAACTGGGGCCATGGCTATAGCCTTCTCTGGTCTAGTAAAGAGTTTGGGTTCAGTGGCTGTTGCCGCTGCCTGCTCAGTGCCAAAACGCTGCTGTAATTGTTTGACCATGATATCGCCTATACCCATACCGCCGCCTTTGCTTAAGGAAACCGCCAGTTGGTCGTCGTACATCTGCTGGTACATAGCGGTACTGGCGCTGGATAACATATTACCTTCGGCAAAGACCTCGTTGGCATCACGCATGCTTTTCATCATCATGCGTACCAACATAGACTCAAATTGTTTAGCAACCTCTTCTAATGCGGCGTTTTTATCCGTGCGGCCCAAGCTGCGTATATTATTAAGACTATTGAGGTCGGTATAAGCGTCGCTACTAGCACTGCGTTGTAAAACCGAAGACTGCATTATGACTGCCTCTTAAATTACAATTAAATCAGCTTCTAGGGCGCCTGCTTGTTTTAGCGCCTCTAAGATAGCCATTAAATCACCGGGGGCGGCACCTACCTCATTAACCGCCCGTACAATCTCATCCAAAGTAGTTGAGCCTCTCAGCTCAAACATTTTGTTGTTTTCCTGAGTTACCGTAACTTCTTCAGTTTCAGGCACCACTACGGTTTGTCCCTCACCAAACGCGTTAGGCTGGCTAACCTCATTACTTTCTGTAACGGTTACCGTTAAGCTACCGTGAGTCACAGCACTGGCAGCCACTGTTACGTGTTTGCCTACCACTATGGTGCCGGTGCGAGAGTTAATAACGACTCTAGCAGGCGCCTCACCCGGGTTAACGGTAATATTCTCCAGTAATGACATATAGGATACTCGTTGATCCATATCCATAGGCGCAGTCACACGCACCGAGGAGGCGTCCATTGCTCGGGCAATATCGGGGCCTAACATCTCGTTAATATTTTCAGCTATGCGGCGCGCAGTGGTAAAATCAGCACGGTTCAAATTAAAAATCAAATGATCACTACTGGTAAAGGCATTGCTCACTGCTCGCTCAACAATAGCGCCATTGGGAATACGGCCGGAACTGGGGATATTGATAGTCACTTTTGAACCGTCCCTACCTTCCGTACCAAAACCACCTACCACTAACTCACCTTGCGCTATAGCATAAATATTGCCATCGACACCTTTTAACGGTGCCATCAACAAACTACCACCCCTCAAGCTTTTTGAATTAGCTATAGAAGCTACTGTTATATCGATTTTTTGACCTGGCTTAGCAAAGGCTGGCAGATTGCCATGTATGGTTACTGCCGCCACATTTTTCAGCTGAAAATTACTACCCTCAGGAATGGCGACGCCTAATTTATTCAACATAGACTTGAACGACTGTGCAGTAAATGGCGCCTGTGTCGTTTTATCACCGGTGCCATCCAAACCTACCACCAAGCCATACCCTATCAAGGGATTATCCCTAACGCCGGCTAGTGTGGTGATATCTTTTATGCGCTCTGCATAAGCATTGGTCACCGTTAAAAGTACGATTAACATGGTACTGATCAGCATTTTTTTGTCGTTCATCATTGTTCTCATTAGAGAATTCTCGGCAAATAAAGCCATTTAAAAAGGCCACCATTTAGAATTGAAAAAGCGGTTACCCCAGCCCTGCTTACTGGCATCAGCAAAATCACCAGTGCCACTATAGGTAATGCGGGCATCGGCTAATTTAGTGGATGACACGGTGTTATTAGGGCTTATATCTTCTTGCCGTACCAAGCCCTTAACCCGTATAAATTCCTCACCATTGGTCAAGGTCATCCATTTTTCACCGCGCACTGCCAACAAGCCATTGGGTAACACATCCGACACAGTTACGGTAATACTGCCTTGTAAACGGTTACTTTGGTCGCTTGCAGCATCACCTTTAAAGTCTCTATCTTGAGTGACACCAGCTGACAAAATTTCGTCACCGTTATAGGTTATGTTGCGGCCAAATAAAGTGCCGGCATTGAATGCCATATCACTTTCTTTTTTAATTTCAGTTTCACTTTTCTTAGAAGAAGAGGTGCGCTCATCCAATAATATAGTCAGCACATCACCTACTCTGGCAGCACGTTTATCACTAAACAACGAGCCTCTATAGCCTGCTTGATAAAGGCTGCCACTGCTAGTAACAACATGTGCATGTTGGTTGTTGCCCAGCACTGGCGCATACGCAGGATCATTGGGCTGAGGGTCCGCCGCTATACAGGCTGTTAGGCTTAATGCCAACAAGCTATAAACCACCACCTTAATACCTACACCGTAACTCAACATTGTTAACACCTTATTTACTAACGCTGCTATAAGTTTTGCGAAACAAATTGCAACATTTGATCGGCCGTAGAAATCACTTTTGAGTTCATCTCATAAGTACGCTGTGTGGTTATCATATTGACCAGCTCTTCCACGGTATCGACATTAGAATTTTCTAAAGCGCCTTGCTCGATGCTACCTATACCATCTTCACCAGGTGTTCCGGCTGTAGGTGCGCCACTAGCGCTGGTTTCCAAATACAAATTGGTACCTATAGCCTGCAAGCCAGCTGGGTTAATAAAGTTAGTCACAGTTAAAGTACCCAAACCTTGCACACCGGTCTGGCCAAATACGGTAGCTTCAACAATGCCATCACTGCCTACCGTGACACTCTGCGCATTATCGGGGATAGTAATGCCCGGCTGTAAGGGATAGCCGCGTGCATTAACAATGTCGCCATTGGCATTAACTTGAAATTGACCATTACGGGTATAACCAGGGCTACCATCAGGTAACAGCACCTCAAAAAAACCGCGGCCGACTATAGCCAAGTCCAAAGGCTGTTCAGTAATTTCTACACTGCCGCTGGTAAATTCTTTGGTAGTACCTATAACGCGGACACCGGTACCAATTTGCACACCGGATGGCAGCTGCGTGCTTTCGGATGATTGCGCACCGGGCTGGCGCCTAATTTGGTATAACAAATCTTCAAATACCACAGAGTCGCGTTTGAAGCCTACTGTCGCCGCGTTAGCTAAATTATTTGAAATTGCTGACAAGCGTGTATCTTGCGCACTTAACCCGGTTTTACTAATCCATAATGCCTGAATCATACTGCACCTCTAAATAATGGTTTAACGCCTAGCTATTTTTTGTAGGCATTACCATGAAACATTAATAATTAACTGCTCTTTAATAAACTGGTGGCCGCCTGGCTATTTTCATCCACGGTTTTCATCAGCTTAATATTAATTTCATATTGTCTGGCCATGGCCATAATTTGCGTCAACTCGTCGACGGTATCGACATTACTACCTTCCAAAAACCCGGACTGTACTCTCACTCTGGGATCAGGTTGCTCTTCTTGACCGTCCTTACGGCTGACCAAACCATCCAGCCCTTTTTGTAAATCTTCATAATTTGGGCGTACCAACTTAATTCTATCGACTATCGCTAACACCCCTGCCGCCTGCCCTTCCGGCTGTATGGTAATGGTGCCGTCGGCACCTAAGGTAAGCTTGTCAAAAGGCGGTATGGAGATAGGGCCGCCGTCACCCATTACCGGCAAATTATTGCCGGTAAGCAATTGTCCGGTAGGGCTTAACCGCAACGAACCGCCACGAGTAAACGCCTCACGGCCATCTTGTGCCTGCACGGTTAACCAACCATCGGTGTCTACAGCCACATCTAAATCCCTGCCGGTGTCTATTAAGGCACCGTGGTTAAAATTGGTACCAGGGCTTTCTGTCATGGCATAGGCCCGAGTACTGTGGCCATCACCGTAGTACACGCCCATAGAGCGGGCCTGAGCAAAATCAGCTTGGAAGCCCGTGGTATTGGCGTTAGCAAGGTTGTTTGAATGTATAGCCTGGGCAGACATTATGTTTTGCCCTGCAGACATCGCGAGATAGATTGCTTTATCCATAATTAAAAACGCCTGTTTATTAACACTACCAATGGAAAATGCAATTAGGATGCCAACAACTTTTTTATGCGGATAAATACCTATGCCGCAAGCTATACCACGAAACTGATAACAAAAATAAAAGGACTAAACAGAAAAAGCCCGAAACAAAGTGTTCGGGCCAATGGGGATTAGCGGGAATTAAGAGGCCTATAAAAGATGTCGCGCCTGCCTGCATTGATAAAAACCAGCGGAGCCGTGTGCAAGCCGTCATGTTGTACGACATGAATAACTTGCGAAAAATGCGTGTACGAGAGAGAGTTGACAAGCATTTTAAACTGATTTCTAACGCCGCAAGACAAGCGCAACAACTTTTATAGACCTCCTAAAAACCTCTAATAAGATTATACTTACGTAAAATAATTAACGTAGATTAATAATTGCCTGAGTAACCGTATCAGCCGTTTCTATCGTTTTAGCATTCGCTTGGAAGTTACGTTGCGCAATAATCAAATGCACCAACTCCTCTGATAAATCGACATTAGAATCCTCTAACGCTCCCGACTGTATAGTCCCTAAAGAACCCGTTAATGGTGCGCCAATTATCGGTTGCCCCGACTCAAAAGACTCACCCCAACTAGAGCTGCCTAAAGGTGTTAACCCCTGTAGGTTACCAAAAGTGGCTAACGCTAATTGCCCCAACTGCTTCGCCTCACCATTGGTAAAACGCGCAAAGATAACACCGGTTTTATCAACTTCCACACTGGATAAGCGCCCTGATGAAAAACCATCTTGACCGACACTGGTAACGGAAAACTCACTACCGAACTGGGTAGAACTACCCACACTAATGGTAAAGTTTGCAGGTGTAGTCGCGCCGTTATTATTGCCGTTGCCATCTACAGGATTCCAAGCGTTAACAGTGGCAGGTGTTAACGGCGAAGCCAAACTACCATCAGCATTAAAATTTAACGAAATAGGTGTATCACTGGCAGTAGGCGTAATGACATTTTGATCGTCAATTTTCACATACATCTGCCATTGGTTAACCGCCGGTGCTGGATCTTTAACAAAATAGTTGGTTTGCACATGGGGGTTGCCCAGGCTGTCGTATACTGTCAAAGAAGTAGACGTATTGTAACTATCGGGGTCGGTATAATCGAAAGGGCTTACCGCCGGAGCAGTCGCTCTAGAGTCCAAATTAAACTCTATATCTACCCCACTAGTTGAAGCTGGAGCGATATTTTGCGTTTGTATTTGCAAGTCGCCGGTCACACCCGTTGAGATAGCGCCTGATGAATTTATTTGATAACCCTGCAAACGTGCGCCGTTATTAGCAACGACATAACCGTCTTTATCCAAACCAAAATAACCTGCACGGCTATAGGTGGTTGCGCCAGCATCGCTGAGCACAAACATACCGGTACCATCAATGGCCAAATCCAAACTGTTGTCGGTAAATGAAATATTACCTTGGTCAAATTGCTGCGCTATATCGGTTACTAATACACCGCTACCCGCGGAAGAACCACCGCCGATTAAACTGCCGGCATAAACATCCCCAAATTCTGCACGCGACCCTTTAAAACCCGCTGTGCTCGCGTTGGCAATATTATTACCCGTTACCGATAAATCTTGATTAGCAGCCCGCAAGCCACTTAATGCGGTATTAAACGACATAATTCACTCCTCTACCTTATTAGGTAATGCTGTTATCTATTGCCTATAAAATTTCTGAAACGCTGGACAAGGACATAGGTCCTATACCGGCGATATTTAATGTTAGGGTGCCATTGCCACCTACAGTGACGCTATCGACATTAGCACTTAAGTCGGTGGCTAACTGCTGTGGGCCATCAGTGGTGGTAGCTATAGCCTCAAAGCGATACTTACCGCCAGGCAAGGTAGTACCATCATTATTTTTGCCATCCCACACAAAAGTTACATCACCACCTTCATGCGGGCCTAACAACTCCCTACCTACCAATTGATTGGCCGAGTTGTATATATTCATACTCAAATCAGCGGTGCTATAGGGCAAATTAATAGTACCTGCTATGTAACTGCCGCTTGCCAAATAGGCCTCTTCAGCCGGTACCTTTACACTGCGCCCCACTAATGACGATGCTTGTAGCGCTTGGCTAGATTGAAAACCCTGGTTCATATCGGTGACGGTATTATTTAATTTATCTAAACCTTCTACCGAACTAAACTGCGCCAACTGCGCCACAAATTCACTGTTAGTTTGTGGGTCTAGCGGGTTTTGATTATTCATCTGCGTAATCATTAATTTTAAGAAAGCATCCTGACCCAACTCGTTACTTTTGGTACTGCTTTGTGCTTGCTGCTTATCCTGTATAGATAAGTCCGCTAAAAAACCGGTTGAAATCACACTGTCAGTCATTATCTTGCTTCCTAAATCCTACGATTACTCATGTTGCAATAGTTATTGCTAAAGGCTTATTGCCCTAAGCTTAATAAACCACGCATCATGGTTTTTGCTGAGTTCATCATTTCCACATTCATTTGAAATGAACGTGATGAAGAAATCATATCAGCCATTTCTTCCACCACATTAACGTTGGGGTAGTACACATAACCCTCTTTATCCGCCTTGGGATGCTGGGGTTCGTAACGCTTTTGTAATGGAGCATCGCTTTCGACGATGCCATCTACTTTAACGCCTACACTAGCTTCATCTTGGATGGAGCTCATAAAACCATCACCCTGCATCGCCGATTGATGTACCGCCGAAAAAACTGGGTGTCTAGCTCGGTAGACTTCACCAATACTGCTGCTGGCAGCCTGGGCATTGGCCAAATTACTGGCCGTGGTATTTAAACGTAGGCTTTGTGCCGCCATACCTGAGCCGGCTATGTCAAAAATACTGCTGATTGACATTATATTTCTCCTTTAATGGCCTTACTTAGGCCTTTAAATTTGCCGTTTAAAAACTGAAAACTGGCCTGAAAATCCATGGTGTTTTTAGCAAAGCGACTCATTTCTGATTGTTCGTCTACGGTGTTTCCATCCAGCGAGGGCTGTAAAGGCACACGGTATTTTAAATCCAGCGCAGTAACACCCTGGCCTTGCGCAACACCAAAATGCTTGCTGTTAGTCGCCTTCATACTGGCAGCGTTGCCCGTCATAGCTAGCTGGCTTTTCAATGCGCTCTTAAAATCTATATCGCGAGCTTTATAATTAGGCGTATCAACATTGGTCAAATTACTAGCCAGCACTTCGGCACGCTTAGTGCGTAGCCCTAATGCGGCCTCGTGTACCCCTAATGCATTTGAAAAACTAATCGCCATTACATTTTACCCATCACAATTACCTGTTATCACCCCGCTGGGTTAACAAGCAAAGTATTAACACTTGTTGCTTATGGATATTGTAAAAGCAAAGCTTGTGCCAGCTTTGCTATTGCAGCAAAAACAGCGGGTTGGGGGCAGATATAGAAAAGGTAGCGGCAAACAATTGCTGGCCAGAGCGGCAAGCGGCAAGGCAAAGGCGGCAAGATTTACAACTACCTCGCCTCGTAGATAACAAAAAAGCCCAGCACCATAGGGCTGAGCTTTTTAATGTTCGGGCCGTTATTCAGTCCGTTTTCAGGCGGCTATACAGGGCGCTGTTTAGGCAAATGACCAGCACATCCTTCAAATAGCTTTATAAATAATACCCGGATGGCAATGTACCATTTCATAGAATTCGCTTAAATCCGTCATGCCCTCTGAGGCTCCCAGCACTAAATAGCCACCTGGCTTTAAGCTAGCGTGTATGCGCCGTAAGATGTCTTTTTTTAACTCTTGTGAAAAGTAAATCAACACATTGCGGCAAAACACAGCATCAAACTTACCTAAACTAATAAAGCCATCCATTAAGTTTAAGAGCTGAAACCTAACCCGCTCACGGCACACCGCCTTTAATCGCCAACAGTCATTTTCTGTAGGCTCAAAAAACTGCCTCAGACGCCGTTCGGATAAGCCGCGCCCCAATGACAGGCCATCATACTCTGCGGCCCGGCAGGCCTCTAACATAGACTTGGATAGGTCTGTAGCCACAATGTTTAACGGGGGTAATTTTGCTCGGTGAGCCGCTCGATACTCATCGTATATCATGCTGAGCGAGTAAGGCTCTTGCCCCGAGGAGCAGGCTGCCGACCAAATCCGTAAACTGCTACCGCCATTGGCAATTGCCGCGGGCAAAATCGTGTTTTTAAACACGTCAAAAGGGTGGGTGTCACGAAACCAGAGGGTTTCGTTAGTGGTCATGGCATCTATCACCTCTTCTTTTAAGGCGCGATTATTCACAAGGCTAATCTTTTCTATTAACTCACTAAGGCTGGTGATCTGATTAGACACCATAATCTTGCTTAATCGGCTGGCCACTAAATATTGCTTATTGTCACCCAATAATATGCCGCAGGCACTTTCTAAAAACGCGCGAAAGTTTTGGTAATCTTTCGACGACACTTGCGCACTGGCATGAGAAGGCAAACCATAGCTCTGTTGGCTCATAGATACTGCTAACCTTTTTATTACGGGAATGCCGTTAAGCATACAGAATTTTCCACCTTGCTCCGATAAAATATATCGTTGCGAACAAAGTTTACTGCCTGCTAAGCCTACTCCCCTGCATTAACGGCCTTAATTCTATCGGTAACCATGGTTGCTAATTGATCAGGGTTAAACTTGGCTAAAAAATTATCAGCCCCTACCTTTTTCACCATAGCCTGATTAAAAACACCACTGAGCGAGGTGTGCAGCACCACATGTAACTTAGCCAAACGGGCATCGGCTCGCACCTCTGAGGTGAGGGTATAGCCATCCATTTCCGGCATCTCTATATCTGAAATCATCACCATATATTTCTTAGAGACATCGATGCCCTCGTCAGCCAAGGCCAACAGATGCTCATAGGCCTGGCGGCCATCATTCAGCACCGTTGTTTCTACGCCTATACTCTCTACACAGCGTTTAATTTGCTTACGGGCTATAGCCGAGTCATCGACAATTAATACGTGCTTGCTCGCAGCCTCCACGCCTATATCGTCATCGACTACCCCTGCGGAAATTTCTTCCACCATGGGCGAAACTTCAGACAGAATTTTTTCTACGTCTATGATTTCCACTAAACGACCATCGATATTGGTGACCGCCGTTAAATAATGCTCGCGCCCCGAGGCCTTGGGTGGTGGATGTATATCACCCCAGTTCATATTGATAATGCGCTCTACCCCGCGCACGAGAAAGCCCTGCGTCGCCGTATTATATTCAGTAATAATAACAAAGCAGCTCTCTATGTCGTCTAATTCGCCCTGGCCGGTAGCCAAACTCAAATCCATAATAGGGATAGTGCCGCCACGTATATGGGAGACGCCTCTCACCACCGGATTGCGCTGGGGGATCTTGGTCAGCTTAGGACACTGCAACACTTCTTTAACCTTAAACACATTAATACCGTATACCTGTGCACCATCTAGGCGAAACAACAGTAGCTCTAGGCGGTTTTGCCCGACCAGCTGGGTACGCTGATTGACTGTATCGAGTACACCTGCCATATTTTTCTCCAATAACGATTACGTTAGTCTCATCAAACCAACCGGTTTGGCCCGGTGCTAGTGAGAACATAGCACTCTAGCACCATTACCCCGCTCACGGCCATTAACGGCATACTACTTGCAGTATTTCTTGAACGAGCTATTGAGCGTCATTTTTTCGACTTCAATATGTCATCGGCAGCAAAGCAACAATATTTAGCGCACTAATAGATAAAGCATAGGCTAAGTTAATGAAAACACGTAGTATTTTAATAGCGATAAGCGCCCTAATCGCGCTCAGCCCCGCGGTAGTGCAGGCCGATACCAGCGCGGCTGACATTAGCAGCAGCATCAAACTCTTTATCGACGACTACCGCAGTGAGCTACAGCAACGCTACCCCAATGCCAGCCGTATCAGCCATCAAATTAACGCCTTAGATTCACGCCTAAGCATGGCCGACTGTAGCCAGGCACTGACCGTAGAGCGCCATGATAATAACACCGTAGGCCGCGTCAACCTCAAGGTTAGCTGCTCGCAGCCAGGACGCTGGTCATTGTATGTGCCTATTGAGATACAACTCTTTCACCCCGTCGTGGTCGCCGCAGGACCCATCAATAAAGACACCCAGTTCAGCCCTCAGCACCTAGACCTACGCGAAGTCGATTTAGGCGGCATACGGGGCAGTTATTATTTTCGTAAAAGTGATGTGGTGGGTATGGAAGCCAGCCGCGCACTTAAGCCTGGCGTAGTCATCTCCAGCAGCTATTTACAGGCCTCTTTGATGGTAGAAAGGGGCGACGCCGTGGTGCTCAGCGCCGAATCTGGCAGCTTAACCGTAAAGGCCCCCGCCATCGCCCTCAGCGATGGCCGCCAAGGGCAGCAAATACAGGTGCAAAACAGACAATCAAAACGCGTCATCGACGCCCGTGTCACCGGGCCTGGAGCCGTGCAGGCCAGTTTATAAACACCCTGCAGAAACCCGTAATAAAAAAGGTAAATATGTTAAAGTTCGCGGCATTACTGCCGATAAATACCATGAACGTTTTATATTTGCCTTAATTTGCCAATTAGGATTAGAGAAATGGTTAGAGATATCAGTGGCTTAGGAAGCCCAAACCGCAACGAGCTGCGTACTGATCGCAAGGACGAGAACGGCGCCAAAGCCGAGCAAAGCAAAAGCACTGCGGTCGATAGCAATGCTAAAGCTCCCGTTAGCGGCGACCAAGTTAACTTAAGCAGCCAAGCGCAAACCCTTAAAAGCTTAGAGGGCAAGCTTGCAGACTTGCCTGAAGTGAACGAGGAACGCGTGGCCAGCATCAAAGCAGCCATAGAAAGCGGCGAATACCGTATAGACAACAACAAAATCGCTGAAAAATTACTCAGTTCAGATGCGCTCTTCGGCAAATAGCGCGCACTGAACCGCTCTTTGAGCACCCGCTCGCCTAGCGAGCAAAAGGCAAATATAAAACATTCAAAAGGTTTAATCCTATGGCAACTTCACCGCAGTTGTGGTCAGAACTTCTAGCCACCTTCCACAAAGACCTACCCCTCACTACCCAGCTGCATAAGCTGCTATTACAAGAGCGTAGCGCTCTAGAAAACCGCGACTACGACAATATTAAAACTCTGCTAGCTGACAAAAATAGCTTGGTCGAAAACCTTAAGCAGCATGCCCACACTCGCATGCACGCCCTACAGGCAGCAGGCTTAGCGGATGAAACCGCCACCCTCAATGCTGCCGAACAAGAGTCACCGATAGTAGCCAAGGCGTGGCGACAACTGGCCCAGCAATGGGATGAGTGCCAGCATTTAAATGCCGTTAACGAGCGCATACTGCAACGCACCCGCCTAGTGGTTAATCAAACGCTGGACTTATTACGCGGCGCCAACCAACAAAATCGCTTATATGACCCCAAGGGTATGGCCAATAACAACAGCACTGGCCGCAGCATCACCAGCGCCTAAAAACTGGCAACTCTCTTAATAGCGGCATATCTTCGGGCCTGTCTTTATAGCCCAAAGTAGCTAGGCTGTGATAGTTGCCGTTTAACGCCTTCTTTAAAGCACTGCATCTTTGTGCCAATACCTGATCACCTCCCCAGTTAATGCCGAAAAACAGCTACGACCCAGCCGTACAGCCAAAGCAATGATAGGCTATGTGTATCTCCTAACCGGTAAAACTTTACCCCATCATCGACGGCAAGTGCTTACGCCCCAGTTTTCCTGTTGCAGCCATAGGCAGCGCCAGAAGCTGGCTAAGGTCACCGCCAAAAATATTCCATACCAATCGCATACTGAGCCGATTTTTACACATCACCGCTGCCATATTATTATCGCTGTCATTTGCCTTTAATAAGCCCGTATGCTTTTTCACACAGCTCCAGCAGCACTACACTAAAGCGACTAATAGGCATATTGGCAAGCCATTAGACCTACCGCCACATCAAGGCTTACTTTTTACACTAACTGACACTTAGCCAGTGGCCAGCCTTAGCGTTTCAATTCATAATGCCTAATTCCTTACACCGGCCTAGCGATTACGGGTAATTACCACCATGTCCTCACTACAACAAATTAAAGAAAATAAAAACTACCACAGCGCCGCAATTATTTTAGTGCTGCTACTGCTATGGATGGCCAGCGGCCTGTTTAAAGATGAGGATAAAGCCAGCGCTAGCAAACAGCCTGCCGTCAAAGCCAACTACAGTGTAAGAGCCAAGCAAATTTCAGCCCAGGCTTACACGCCACAGCTGCGTATTGCCGCCCAAACCGAAGCTAACCGTAGCGTTAATATGCGCGCCGAAGTGAGTGGCCAAGTTATCGCCCTGCCAGCAGCCAAAGGTAGCAGGGTTGCCAGTGGCGATGTTATTTGCCAACTAGCTGTAGAAGACAGACAGCTACAAACTGAACAGGCACAAGCCTTAGTCACTACCGCGACATTAGAATACGATGCCGCCCTGCAACTAGAAAACAATGGATTTCAGGCCAAAACCGTTATCGCCACTAAAAAGTCTAACCTAGAAACCGCCAAAGCTAATTTACAACGCCGCCGTATAGACCTAGAAAAAATCAGCATACGTGCCCCCTTTGCCGGCATCATCGATAACCGCCCAGTAGAAATTGGCGACTTAATGCAGCGCGGTGATGTTTGCGCCACAGTATTAGATTTTGACCCCTTGATAGTCGCCGGGCAGATAGCTGGCGCCAATATCAAACAAGTGCAACAGGGCAATAAGATTACCGCCTTTTTATTAACCGGCGAACAAGTACAGGGCCAAGTGCGCTTTGTCGCCAGCAGCTCTGATAAGCTCACCCGTACCTTTCGTATAGAAGCAACAGTCAATAACCCCGACAACTTATTACACAGCGGCATTAGCGCCGATATTTTATTAGCCGCCCCCGCCGTAATGGCGCACAGCATTTCGTCGTCTTTATTATCGCTAGATGATGCCGGTGATATAGGCGTGCGCATTATCGACGCGCAATCGCGAGTGCAGTTTAAAAACGTCACTATCATAGGCGATGATGGTCAAGGCGTGTGGGTAGTCGGCCTGCCCGAGCAATGTACACTGATCACGGTAGGCGGGGAGTACGTCAGCGCCGATCAACAAGTTAGTGCAGTGATGGAAACCAGCTTGACCGATAAAAAACCTATAGCGCAGCAAAAAAAATCGCCGCCCGACCAACCCGCAGAGCTATAGGCCAATAACCCATGAAGTATTTAAGCACCGCGATTAGTCATCACCGCAGTATGTTTTGTCTATTACTGCTGGTTTTATTGGCCGGTTTATTTACCCGCGCCAGCACCACCATAGAATCTTCACCGGACGTAACCGTCCCCATTATTTCGGTACAAGTTTACTTGGATGGTGTATCCCCCGAAGACTCGGCACGCTTATTAGTACGGCCCATGGAAAAAGAACTGCGCAACCTCGAAGGGGTGGACGAACTCATCGCCAACGCCTACGAATCTAACGCAGTGATGATTATTCGCTTCGATGCCGAAGAAGACATAGACCTAGCCTTGGTGAATGTACGCGAAGCCATCAACAGAGCCAAGGCCGAGCTGCCCAGAGATGCCGAAGAGCCAGTGGTTAGTGAAATGTCGGCCGATGCCTTTGCCGCCATAGTCGTTACCCTATCGGGTGACAACGTAGGCGAGCGGCAATTATTTCAGGCGGCACAAACACTGAAACGCCAATTTGAAAACCTAGCCGGTGTACTCAATGCCAATATGGTAGGCCACCGCGAAGAAGTAGTAGAGGCACTTATAGACCCGGCCTTATTAGAGCATTACCAAATCACTAGCAGCGACATGGCCAACGCGGTATTCAATAATAATTTACTAGTACCCGCCGGTGACATTGATAATGGCAAAGGTCGCTTTTCAATTAAAGTGCCAGGGCTGATAGAAAGCTATCAAGACGTGTATCAACTACCGTTAAAATCTACCACCGACGGTCATGTTATTTTAGGCGACATCGCCGACATACGTCGCACCTTTAAAGACCCTAAACGTTACACTAGTGTTAATGGTAAACCCGCCATCACCATAGAAGTACAAAAGCGTCAGGGGGTAGGTTCTATTGATATTTCTGAGGCTGTGCGTGCGCAAGTAAACGCCACACGTAGTCAATTACCGAAGAATATAGACATAGGCTATGTACTAGATCAGTCTGATTACACCAAAAAAATGGTCAGCGAAATGCAGGGCAATATACTCACTGCCATGGCGCTAGTGATGATTGTGGTAGTGGCGGCGCTAGGTGTGCGCTCGGGGATATTAGTCGGCTTTGGCATACCTTTCTCATTATTATTTGCCATTATTATTACCTACAGCATAGGCTACAGTTTTAACTTTATGGTGATGTTTGGCATGTTGCTAGCACTGGGTATGCTGATAGACGGCGCCATAGTGATCACTGAATTTGCCGATAGAAAAATGGCTGAAGGCCTAAGCAGCCGCGATGCTTATATACACTCTGTAGAACGTATGTTTTGGCCGGTCATTGCGTCCACCGCCACCACCCTAGCGGCGTTTTTACCGGTGATGTTTTGGCCCGGTGTTGCAGGCGAATTTATGCGCTACCTCCCCGTCACCGTTTTTGCGGTGCTGTTTGGCTCACTGTTTTATGCCTTGTTGTTCGCCCCGGTAATAGGTGCGCATTTTGGCAAAAACAATATGAGCCCCGGCGTACGCAGCTACTTACAACATTTAGAAAGTGACCCTCCCACCACACTAGCGGGCATTACCGGTAACTATGCCCGCTTACTGGCCAGCTTTGTGCAACGCCCCATCATCGTCATTAGCGCCACGTTGGCAATCTTAGTAGCCATCTTTTTACTCTACGGTAAATATAATGCTGGGGTAGAGTTTTTTACTGAATCGGAAACCAAGTACGGTTCCGCGACCGTACGAGCGCAAGGTAATTTATCGGCGCAGGAAATACGTGACTTGGTGCGCGAAGTCGAACAACGTATTTTAGAAGTGGACGGCGTAAATACACTCTACACCGCCAGTGGCACTGACGGCGGCGACAGCAGCAAAGCCAAAGATCAAATAGGCAGCATATGGATAGAGTTAAACGACCCCGCCATACTGACGCGCTCCACCCATCAGGTGTACGCCGACATACGCCAACACACCGCCGATATGCCTGGCATTGTTGTAAATGCCAAAGGCTTTGAAGATGGGCCGCCGGTAGGCAAGCCCATACAAATTCAACTGCAGGGTTTTAACCGCGACAAACTATTAATTACCGCACTGTTTATACGCCAACATTTAAGCAGCATGGAAGGGTTACGCGACATTACCGACACCACACCATTGCCAGGCATAGAGTGGGAGATGCAAGTCGACCGCGGCTTAGCCGCACAGTTAGGCGTCAACGTGCTAGAGGTAGGCCGCGCCGTACAGCTGGTAACCAATGGCGTTAAAGTGGGCGAATACCGGCCCGATGACTCTGATGAAGAAGTAGACATACGCGTGCGCTACCCCTTCGACAGCCGCGGCATTAGCGTACTGGATCAACTGCGTATCAACACCGCCAAGGGTGTTATCCCTATCAGCGACTTTGTACAAAGAGTAGCCAAACCCAAGGTCGATACCGTCAAGCGCATTAATGGTATAGAAGTGGTCACCGTTAAATCCGATATAGAGCCTGGCGTACTAGCTGACCACAAAGTGAAAGAAATACAACAATGGCTGGCCCAGCAAGAAATAGACCCCGAGGTTAGTGTGGTATTTCGCGGCGCTAACGAAGAGCAGGACAAATCGAAAGCCTTTTTAAGCGTGGCCTTTTCATTGGCGTTATTTTTAATGTTTATTTTACTGGTCACCCAGTTTAATAGCTTTTATCAGGCGCTATTAATTTTATCGGCAGTGGTGATGTCTACCGCCGGGGTATTACTAGGTTTGTTAATCACCCAAGCAACGTTTAGTGTAATACTCACCGGCATAGGCATAGTGGCCTTAGCGGGCATAGTGGTTAACAACAATATTATTTTAATCGACACCTATAACCACTTACGCAAAGAACAGGGCTTAAACCCAGTAGACGCAGTGATTGCCGCCGGCGCACAGCGCTTAAGGCCAGTCTTCTTAACCACCGCCACCACCATTATGGGTATGCTGCCTATAGCGCTTAACACCAGCGTAGATTTAATTTCACGCACGGTGACAACAGGTGGTGAAATTTCATCCACTTGGATACCCTTAGCCAGCGCCATTGTTTACGGTTTATTATTTTCAACCGTATTAACTCTAGTAGTCACACCGGTAATGCTGGTATTACCCAGCCATATCAGCAAGCTATTCCAAAAAAATAAAGCGGCAGCGCCAATTAACACTTAAATTATGAGGGGATATTCAGTATGCTTAGCCCCCACAACAACCGCCCTTAGCTCAGCTGGATAGAGCGGCCCCCTCCTAAGGGGCAGGTCTCAGGTTCGAATCCTGAAGGGCGGACCATATAAACAAAAAAGGCCCGCCTAGCACTTTAGGCGGGCCTTTTTTGTTTATATCGATGAGCTCTCGGGTTTTGAGTTAAAACGTTCGATCAAATGCACAGCATTTGGCTACGAGCAACACAGTTGCGAAGCCCGCAGGGGATAAAAATCCCTTAATGGGATTTTTAGATTAATCCTGAAGGGCGGACCATATAAACAAGAAAGCCCCACCTGGTATTTTAGGTGGGGCTTTCTTGTTTATATCGATTAGTCTTCCGGTTTTGAGTTAAAACGTTCGACCAAATGCACAGCATTTGGCTACGAGCAACGCCAGTTGCGAAGCCCGCAGGGGATAAAAATCCCTCAATGGGATTTTTAGATTAATCCTGAAGGGCGAGACTTTTGCATTTATATCGATCAGCACTCAGGCCTTGAGTTAAAACATTAGCCCAAATGCACAGCATTTGGCTACGAGCAACGCCAGTTGCGAAGCCCGCAGGGGATAAAAATCCCTCAATGGGATTTTTAGATTAATCCTGAAGGGCGAGACTTTTGCATTTATATCGATCAGCACTCAGGCCTTGAGTTAAAACATTAGCCCAAATGCACAGCATTTGGCTACGAGCAACGCCAGTTGCGAAGCCCGCAGGGGATAAAAATCCCTTAATGGGATTTTTAGATTAATCCTGAATGGCGATATTTTTTTGTTTATATCGATGGAGTCTCATATTTTTAGGCCAAGCCCAAGAGTTAACGCACCAATATCTAGCTACCAGAAACGTGGTTAGCAAGTCTGCAGGGTACGACCACGCCACTTCCACCCTCCCCTAACGCTTAATTGTCAGATTCCTTAACTTTCACTTCGGGTGATTATTTTTTTATCTCCAGTGAAAATACCACAGCACTATTCATACAATAGTATTGTCAGTACCAAATAAACACTACGCAACAGTTCAATTAAATACTCTTACGATGTTTACGAAAATAAACTTCGCTCTGCCACATCCATTAAAACTAAACTTTTAGATTATTTCAGTATCCCAACGCTAAACAATTTCTATTATTTCAGGACTAGTCTCAGGATAATTTATAGCAACATTGGTTGATGGAGATTTATCTGCTGGATAAACCGCATAAAAAAACATCACATCCTCATTTGCCATGTACGTTAACTCAGTATTTGCTGGTATCCACAACACATCTCCAGACTCTGCAGGATAAGATTTATCATTAACTATGATCTCAAAATCACCTTCATGAACAAATATTACTTCATCATAAGTCACCCTCCATAACATGTTACATCCCGAATAAAGTACGCCAACTCCCGCCCCAAGACTAGCACTATTCCCAACATTTATAAGGCCTTTAATTGAAGACTTATAACTATCAGCGGTAAAATCCAAGCTTACTTTTTTAAATAATTTTACGCTATTCATTTATTATTCTCTTATTATATACGGACAACTATATTCGTATAGTAATTAAAACAACTACATATAAAGCCAATAAATTCAACGAAAAATACAAGCCTGTCAAGAAACAATAGCTGACCAACAAGTTAGAAAATAAGGCAACTAGAGGTTTTTATTTTTATAAAAAATAAAGCCTGAGAATACTTCACCGAACAGTTAGATATCCTTGCCGAAAAACGGTAAGCAACTGAATAATAACAATTAAATATTATTTATCGTGTCACACAACGCTTCAATACATGATTGTTAGATCGCTGTATTTCTGTATGATTATTTAAAATATTTATATTAAAAATAATTAGTAATCATCACTTTCAATGTAAGTAATGGAGACATACATGACAAAAAATAGTAAAGAAAAATCATATACCGGATCAGCTTCAGTAATGGACGAAACTCTACCATCGTCATGGTATCTTGATGAAGCTATATTTTCAGTTGAGCGCGACAAAATATTTCATAAGGAATGGCTATGTGTTGGTCGTGAAGAAGAATATAGCAGTAGCGTATCCCATAAAGTTTTAAGCGTCATGGGCGAGAGTGTTATCGTAGTACGTAACACCGAAGGTGAACTGCGTGCTTTTTACAACGTCTGCCGTCACCGTGGTGCCCGTTTATGCGCCGGATCCGACAATAATGAAAATGAATCCTCAGAGAACCGTGTATCACTTAAAGGTGGTGTTATGCCCAATGGCAAGATCATGTGCCCATACCATGCTTGGACCTATGATCTTGATGGTAATCTATTACGCGCTCCGCACATGAAAGCAGAAATGGGTTTCAATATTGACGATTACGGGTTACATAAAGTGGGATGTGAAACATGGGGGGGATTTATATTCCTTAATCTAAGCCCAGAATCTGCGCCAAATTTCTTTGAATTCATCAGCGAAGTAGCTAATCGCTTTGAGCGTTATCCTCTAGCTGATTTAAAAACAGCTAAACATATTCGATACGAGGTTGATTCCAACTGGAAGGTCATATGCGAAAACTATAATGAATGTTATCACTGTGGACCTATCCACCCTGAGTTATGCAAAATTGTTCCTGCCTTCAGAGTTGACGGGGCTCCTGATCTTGATTGGGACAGGGGCATACCTCATAGAACAGATGCAGATACTTTCACCACAACAGGCACATCCACACGTCGGTCCTTCCCTGGATTAAATGAAGACGAAAAAGTCAGACATAAAGGCGAGTTGCTGTATCCAAATATGTTTTTATCTATGGCCCGCGAGCACGTAGTGGCATTTGTACTTCATCCTATTAATGCCGGTCATTGTGTTATTGATTGCTACTTTTTATTCGAACAATACGAAATAGATAAACAAGACTTTGACCCATCAGACGCTATTGATTTTTGGCACTTGATCAATCGTCAAGACTGGGCAATATGTGAGCGAGTCCAGCAGGGCATGAGCGCCAAGGTTCACCATGCCGGCATGTTTACCCCGATGGAAGACTGGAACTTGGATATACGCCGATATGTAACAGATCGTATTGGTAAATTTTTACCGGCAGAGCTTTGAGCTATTGCACTACGCATTATATCTACCGTTAGCTGCCTTAATTTGGCACCTAAAAATAGGATTACATCATGTATAGCAGTACTTACGCCCCTCTATTTGAACCGATTAAAATAGGTCCTGTTACCGCCAAGAATCGCTTTTATCAAACACCCCACGCCAATGGCATGGGTTACAACATGCCTAATAGTTCGGCTGCCTATCGAGAGATGAAGGCCGAAGGAGGATGGGGAGTTGTTTCGGTAGAGTACTGCTCTATACACGAATCTTCAGATGATGGACCCTGTGCATATCAGTCGCTATGGGATGATAACGATGTAAAAGCACTAGCACAAACGGTTAAGGGCATACATAAACATGGAGCCCTTGCCGCTATCGAATTATGGCACGGCGGCTTAAAATCAAACAACCGCTTTACTCGTGTTCCTACCTTGTCGCCGTCAGGTCAACTGAATGGTTATATGCATACCGCTGCCGTATCTAGAGAAATGACTAAAAAAGACATTCGTGATTTGCGAGACTGGCAAATTAACGCCGCTATACGAGCGAAAGATGCAGGTTTTGATATCGTTTATGTTTATGCCGGTCATGACTTTTTACCTGCACAGTTCTTGTCAAAAAAATTCAACCAACGTACCGATGAATATGGTGGCTCACTTGAAAACCGGGTACGTTTGTTACGTGAAATGATTGAGGACACCAAGAAAGCCATTGGCGACAGTTGTGCCGTGGCAGTTCGTATTGGTGTACATGGCTCTGCACACAGTGTAATCCCTGTTGACGACGGCTATGAAGATCGCGAAGTAATTAAAATACTGGCAGAATTACCCGACCTTTGGGATATAAGTTTCTCAGGATCTCACAATGGCAACGATTCCTGTAGCTCTCGCTTTTCAAGCGAAGGATTCCAAGAACCTTTTATTGATTTCGTTAAAAAAATAACCACAAAACCCGTAGTGGGTGTTGGTCGGTTCACGTCTCCAGACACCATGGCCGGCCAGATAAGACGAGGGATTATAGATATAATTGGTGCAGCTAGACCAACAATTGCAGATCCATTTCTTCCCAACAAAATAAAAGAAGGGCGAGAGGACGAAATACGTGAATGTATAGGCTGTAATATTTGTCGCTCCGCCAATAACGAGGCATTACCGCTACGCTGCACACAAAACCCAACAATCGGTGAGGAATGGCGTAGAAAATGGCATCCTGAAAAATTTAACAAAACAGAAAATATTGAAAATATATTGATTGTAGGTGCTGGCCCATCTGGACTAGAGTGCGCATTAACTTTGGGCCGTATGGGTCATAACATAACACTTGCCGAGTCAGGTGTAGAATTAGGTGGTCGCTTGATTAAGGAGTCAAAACTTCCAGGATTGAGCAACTGGATAAGAGTAGTTGACTACCGAGAGACCTTATTAAAAAGAATGAAAAATGTTGAAATTTATTACGATAGCCAACTAACTGCAAACGATATTATTGAATTTGGTTTTTCACATATTATTCTGGCAACAGGATCTTATTGGAGAAAAGACGGCATAGGCATTAGCAATAAAAAAATAGTAACTATGCACAAAGAATCTCACATACTAACACCCGACGACATAATGGATGATCAAGAGCCGCGCGGCGACGTAATAATATATGACGATGATCATTATTATATGGGAGGCTGCATAGCGGAAAAACTTGTCGCCAGCGGACATAAAGTCACCATAGTAACACCAGAAACCTCAGTTTCGTCATGGACCACATTAACTGACGAACAACATTTCATACAAACCAACCTTATGCAGATGGGAGTCAATATAGTTACAACGAAAACACTAACTTCTGTAGGTAAAGATTATGCAAAATTTTCCTGTATTTATACCGGGAAAATCACGGAAATTAATTTCAAAACACTTGTTCTTGTAACGTCACGGTCACCTAACTTATCGCTTTACGATCAATTGAACAATAAAAATATAAGCAATCCATTTAAAACCTTGAGTTGTATCGGCGACTGTGAATCACCTGGCGCGATAGTTGATGTAGTGCATTCAGGCCATCGTTATGCTAGGAATTTTGGAATTAACGACAATGCAGCAGTATCATTCAAACGAGAACAAATTATTCTAGAATCAATAGACTAGAACTTTAAATTAAAAATCCGCCATCTAATATAAGTAAACGAACCTTAATAATTATGCAGTGAAGCAATAATTAAGGTTCAACTAACACACAGTATTATTATAATAAATAACATTGCTTTAATACAGAATATTAATTTATATAAACATAGGGAAACAACTATAAAATAAAACAATTCCCCAATGAAATAACGATAAGAACATAAATCATATAAACAACATTCAATTAGTAAAAAAATACTTAAACTTGTAATTATAAAAGTAATTAGAAGACGACCTTACCATTTATGTAACAAACTAGTTACACAGAATATTTCTATGCAATATTGTATGGAACAGGTCAATTTTACTCATCTGTAAATAGTTGATTTGACAATACATTTCACTACACTAAACAGCATTAATTGACTGATATAATAATTTGAGAGTCCAATATGAATAATAATATAACGACTAACACCAAGCTATCACAGAAAAAACTACTCACATCTGTAATTGCCGGTGTTATTTTTCAAAGCCAAGGTGCCTTTTCAGCTGGGACACTTGAAGAAGTTATTGTCACCTCCACAAAAACCATGGAAAACGTCCAAGATGTTCCACAAGCAATTACCGCATTCACATCTGAAGATTTAGACAACCAAAATATTTTAGGAATTGATGATTACGCAAAGCTTATACCTAGCCTCGCATTTGCAAAACGAGAGCCTGGCGGTACAACCATTGTTTTTCGTGGCGTTTCTGCGTCGGGGATCCAGTACTACACCAATCCATCAAGCAGTGTTTACTTAGATGAACAATCTATTTCATCCGCAGGCGCAAACCCAAACCCAAGAATAATTGATATAGAACGCCTAGAGGCATTATCCGGGCCACAAGGGACATTGTTTGGTGATGCATCACAATCTGGCGCATTAAGAATTATCACCAACAAACCAAAATCAGGAAAATTTGAAGCATGGATAGAAGGTAATATTGAAAGCGTAACTGATGGCGATGAAGGTACTGATGTAAGCTTTATGGTTAACGTGCCAATTATTGAAGATAAACTAGCGTTACGTCTTGTAGGTTTTACCGCTGAAGAAGCTGGTTATATAGACAATGTATTAAGTAAAAGCCCTGGCGGAACCTATGATAACGCTGACTACGTTGAAGATGATATAAATTCTGGCACACAATCCGGATTACGCGCGGCCCTACGCTGGGAAGTAAATGATAAATGGATGATCGACACTGCAGCTATTTTTCAAAAAACAGAATCGGATGGATTTGGTGATACCAATCCCAACCAAGGCCTCGATAATTACGAACAAGTTCGATTTAACGACGAAAGCTATCAAGACGAATGGTATCAATTAAGTGTAACCGCCGAAGGGGATTTAGGATTTGGAGTGGCAACGCTATCGGCGTCCTACTTTAATAGAGAAGTAGATTATACCGCTGACGCTACCGATTATCACTTTAGTTTCCAGGAAATAAATAATGGTTACGAAGCGCTAGGTTACGACTTAGCGATTTATGACTTTGGCGGCGATCCACACGGAAGAACCTCAACACAAGAAGAAGATGAGCGCTGGAATCTGGAAGGCCGTCTGGTACTTGAAGATCAAAATGATAGCCGCTGGAGCGCTGTTGTTGGCGCCTTTTACAACAAAGCTAAAATAAACAATAACTATGGTACCTTTGTCGATGGTTTCTCAGAATCTCCCGCTGGCTACTATCTTAATTCTTTTGAATCTCTCAACGACATACCTACAGGTTCCTGGGGGAATGCGGTTGATAGCGATAACTGGTATTACTCACTACGCAATCGTACTATAAAAAACAAGGCCATTTTTGGCGAATTTAAATATAATATCACTGAATATTTATCTGTTTTAGTAGGCGGTCGATGGTATGAAAACGATACAGAAAGTTCACAGCAACAGGGAGCATTTCAAATCGGAAGTAAGCCCAATATAAACACTGACTTACTCTACAATGATGTAGAAGGTGAGGGATCGGATAGCGGATTTATTCCAAAAATAAATATTACTTATAACATAGATTCCGATAAGCTTGTTTATGCTACCTACTCAGAAGGATTCCGTGGAGGCGGCTCAAACGCGAACAGACCGTCATCAATACTACCGGAAGAATTCGGCTCTGACACACTAATAAACCACGAGATTGGAGTAAAAACAACCTGGCTAGACAATAGTCTGCGATTCAATTTATTAATTTATCAAATGGTCTGGGAAGACATCCAAGTTCAGGTTAATGACCCTACGGTATTCCAATTAGCTACTGTTAATTTTCCAGAAGCTGAAATTAATGGTTATGAAGTTGACTTAACTTGGGCCCCCATTAATGGTCTAGAAATAGGCGCTAATTTTACTGAGATAAGCGCTGAAGTATCAGAGAACCTGACATTAACAGGTGTTAATCCAGCGGATAGTTCTATCGTTAATATTGCCAGTGCTGTCGATGGAACCAAACTACCTATTACACCAAATAAGAAAGTGAATGTTTCGGTGCAGTATGATTTAAAGTATACCCTTTGGGACGCTGCCCCCTTTGTTAGACTTGATTATTCTCATACAGGTGAGTCAGTTAACGCCCTACCCGGCTTAGAGGCAACAGTTGGCGACGGTACAGTATCAACCCATAACCCTTACGACACCTTTGACTTTCAGGCAGGGTTAAATCACGAAGGCTGGAGCGCATCTATATACGTTAAAAACTTAACTAATAAATATGGTGAGGTATTTAACAGTAATCGATGGGTTGAGCAAAGACTATCTGTACTTAAACCAAGAACCGTTGGAATATCAATTAAAAAATATTTTGACTAATAATAAATATTATATTGATGGCGGCACTTGCCGCCTTTTTTATTTAAAATAATAGATAGTAACTATAAACTTGTGACGCCAAAGCCAATGTAAGTGATTTTAGAGTGACAGGTATATAGTACTTATTAATAAGGATTATTAAGTAAATGATATACGTCAATAATTCATATGTAATGCCATATTCCGTGAAGGAATATAGGTTCATTAAGCCTCTTATAATTTTATTATGCCTACTGGTAACTTTAATATTCACAAGGATATCAAGCGCCGATACAACAACCGCCTCTACTCCTATATCCAACACAGCCATTAAGATAAGGGAAGTCATGATCCCAATGACTGATGGAGTCAATCTTGCGGCTGATCTTTACATTCCAGAGAAAATGAAATCCGGCGATAAGTTTCCTGTACTATTGGAGTACACCCCTTATCGTAAAAATGAGGGACGCGGATCGAGACTCCCTCTCTACTCATATTTTGTACATAGTAATTATATAATTGCTCGGGTTGATATACGGGGTACCGGTAATAGCGAGGGACGAACAATACCTTATGAATATTCTGATATAGAGCTAAACGATGGCGAAGTGGTAATTGAATGGCTTTCAAAACAAAATTGGTCAAATGGTAATGTCGGCATGTTCGGCATTTCATGGGGCGGATTCAACGCCATTCAAATGGCCGTACGTCAGCCACCAGCACTGAAAGCATTTGTTGCTGTCATGGCCACCGAAGATTTATACCAGGAAGATGTGCACTATATTGACGGAATTATTCATACCGACTCATGGATGATGAGCCAAGACCTATACAACGCTCTTCCCGGAGCTCCGTTATTTAATCTGGATGAAGCATGGCTAAAAAATCGATTTGAAGTCGAACCTAGTGTATTTGAATATATGCGACAACAGCGGGATGGGCCATTTTGGGATAGAGCATCCTCACGAGATAAATATGATCAGATTAAAGTACCAGGCTTTCACATCGGTGGCTGGTATGACGGCTACCGCGACTCTATACCGAGAATGTTGAAAAATGTAAAAGCCCCTGTAAAAGCAATGATAGGCCCTTGGGATCACTACTTCCCAAACGTTGCCTGGCCTGCCCCTCAGATGGAATGGCGTCGCGAGGCTGTACGATGGTTCGACCACTGGCTCAAAGGACTAGATACAGGTATTTTGGATGAACCTCAGCTTGCTGTTTATATGCGAGATTGGCACCCGCCAGGGCCTGGGGTTGATGAAGTGCCAGGGCATTGGCGCTGGGAAGATGGTTGGCCTATTGAACGCTCCATAGTACAAACTTTTTACGCAGGCCCTGATCACGAATTGTCATCGCAGCCAACAAAACAAACAACACATCATCTCAACTACAAGCCCTCAGTGGGTTTGGCCGGCGGTGGCCCGGTAATGTGGTGGGGTGGTATAGCACCTGACCAACAGAGCATGGATGATCACAGCTTGGTTTATGATAGCCAACCCCTAGAATCACCACTGGATATATTAGGCTTACCAAAAGTAATCCTCAATGTATCAGCAGATGTGATACGAGCTAACTGGGTCGTACGAATCTCTGATGTTGCTCCAGACGGAAGAGTAACCCAAATTAGTGGTGCAGCGTTTAACGGCACGCACCGAAAATCAGCACGTGAACCAGAAGGATTGATACCCAATGAAGTTTTTCCTCTCGAAATAGATATTCACTTCACCTCGTGGGTATTCCCAAAGGGACATCGAATCCGTGTTGCAGTAAGTAATGCGCAATGGCCGATGCTTTGGCCCACTCCATACCCTATGACCACATCTTTAGCAATTGGTGGGGCATCAGGTGCGCGCATTGAACTACCGGTAGTGATACCTGAAAAACTACGGTCTAAACCGAAATTCAAACCACCGGTAGCTTTCCCTACGCTGCCTAGCTTTAATACTGTTGATGCCGGTAATATCACTGGTTATGCAGAGATTACAGCCATACAGCGAGATCCACTTACCAAGGATGCGTATGGTGTTGCAAGCAATTCAAATAGTCATCGCTACCCTTGGGGCTTGGAGCGCTTCGAAGAGAAAATAGAACACCGTACTTCAGACATAAATCCAGCACACACATCTGTTACCGGTAAATATGCGTTGATTGAAGAGCTAGACAACAGAACAATTCGTATGGAGCAAGATGTTGTATTCAAAAGCGATGAAAATAATTTTCACATGTCCTTTATACGCCGCCTAAGGCTTAATGGAAAAGTAATGCATGAAAAGCACTGGAATGAGATTTTTCCTAGAGATTTTCAATAATACGCGCTTCAAGTATTAGTCATATCTTTATTTCGAAGCGAGTAAACCCACTCGCTGCGAATTCAATAATAACTTTGGCGACATTATGTACCTAGCCAAACGAGAGATATTGTTCAGTCGCTAACCAAACCTTTAATTTTCAACTCGCAGCCTCATTAAATTCGACTATTGCGGGGATAGTACTGACAAATTAAACCGTTGGTACTTTTTCTTATTTCTCACTTCATAATGCATATGAGATGGAAAAATAAAATTTTACTTCTAATCGATTAGCAATTACTTAATATTTAACGAACTCAATGCCGTCATAGAGTACTATCGTTTAACCTTTTTTTAAAATGTGCCATTGATCCAATACTACATAAGTAAGTCGATCTGCTTTCTTTCCGATTAACAGTGCAATACCTGCGCATAGCCTTTACGTAATATCATTCCCAATAGAATACTTTCACGCCATCTCGAATGACAGACCCCCCCTAATCACTACCATATTTTCTGTTAACACCCTGTTTTTTTAGCTAGTGAGTTTTCTATCGTTCTCGTTCATATTGCGCATTTATGGTTGGTAGGAATGCGAATCTGCCAACGACGTATTCTTACCAATTTTACTGTTTACCCGAAAATGTCATAAAACTTAGAACCTAAAATTTTTTATCAAAAAAAACCCCGATTTAATCGGGGATAAGCAATAATGCTCAAAGGGATGATCTAACCATTAATCAATATAACTCTCATGAATCTCTATAAATGTCACACCCACAAAATTAAAAGACTCCCGAAGTTCAATCTCTATCTCATCTAAAGATTTTGGTTGAGCAGTTCGACACCCAAAACTTTTTGCCAGCATAATAAAATCAGGATTCTTAGGTGACACTCCTATTGGAGGGATATCTAATGAAATCATGTCGTCACGTATCTGGCCTAAACTGTCATTATTCCAGAGGATAACAACTAACGGTGTATCTAGTTCTTCTGTCGCTGTAGCTAACTCTTGCATGGTGTAAAGAAACCCTCCATCACCTACCAAAACTACACCAGGTCGTTCAGGAGCACCAATTTTGGCACCAATCCCTGCAGGAAGCCCATAACCTAAAGTTCCATATCCGGTGGGATGCAACCAAGATCGTACTTGATCTACCTGAAAAATATAGTTACCCGTGTAAGCAATTTGTGTCATGTCTGTAGCCACAAAAGTATTACTAGGCATCGTTTTTCGCAACAAATCCAACACTTTAATATGCTTTTTCTGCAGAGGTCCCTGCTCAGAATTAATGACGGCTTTAAGCTGCTGTAATCTCCGGGCCGTATTGTCCTTATTTTCTGTAAAAATAACAGCTTCAGACAAGGCTGTCGCCGTGGTCTCAGCGTCAGCTATAATTGCAATAAAAGCTGGATAGAGATCGTTCATTTTTCCCGGGTCGATATCCACACGGATTATTTTCCCCTTCAGAGGTAACTTATCCCGCCACTTATCGGTATCAGCAAGCTCTGTACCAATCGCCAATACCACATCTGCCTGACTCAAATAATCCCAAGCAGGTGACATACACAAAATACTACCTGCGTTTAAAACATGACCTGCGGGAAGTAATCCTTTACCTGCAACGGTGGTAAAAACTGCTGCACCTATATTTTCAGCCAGATTCAGAATCATTTTACCTGCGCCAATAGCTCCTCCTCCGGCAATAATAACTGGCCTCTTCGCTGAGTCTAACAACTTAGCAGCAGCTTCAATTAATGCCGTTTGCGGAGCCGGACGAGTCGCTGCCGTGCGAACATCGGCAGTCCAATCAACTGTGATTTTTGACGCCAATATATCCATTGGAATTTCAATGTGAACAGGACGTGGACGTTCGCTATTAAAAACACTATATGCGCGAGCAATTAAATCTGGAATGTCATTTGAGTGATATGCCGTTGCGCTAAAAGCAGTCAAAGATGCACTAATAGCTCTCTGATCTTGGGTTTCATGTAAACGGCCCCAGCCTTTACCCAACGTATTCAGCTCATTAACGCTGGATATCACTAACATAGGAATAGAATCCGCGTAGGCCTGCCCCATTGGCGTGGCAATATTAGTTAAACCTGGCCCAGTTATAATAAAACATACTCCTGGCTTAGCTGTTACTCTTGCATAACCATCCGCCATAAAGCCTGCACCTTGTTCATGGCGAGATAATACATGCCGAATATTTCGTCCAGGTAGGCCGCGATATAGCTCTAAGGTATGCACGCCGGGAATACCAAAGACAGTATCCACCTCATAAGCCTCCAATAATTTTACCAACGCTTGGCCGCAGGTCATATCCATATCTAATACGTTTATCATCTATTTAACTCTTCCACTAAACCACAAAAAAATAACATATCTACATCTATATACCATCACTAATACTGCATCAGAAATTTCATATTCTCCAATATCATTAACTAGCTATAAAAATATTAAATGTATTTTTCAAAACTAAAAATAATTAACAACAATATTATTATATTTCAGTAAACTATTGTTTAATAGTGATTCATATCGACCAACAGGTCGGGAAAAGTAAACTACACGAAAACGTCAAACAAGAATGAAGATAAACTTTACTAAAATTATATTTACTTTATAAATACAGCTATCACTGTCATTATTTACCCAAAAAACAAAGTAACTTAGGTATAAATTAGTTTCGTCCAATATCTAATCCATGGTTTATAAATTCTCACGTGCTATAACACTATTTAATAATATGAAACTGAGTTAAAGGCATGTATTGTAGCCTTTAAGAGAATGCCTTTTTATAGGTCGCGATAACTCGCATATAATGGCCAGTTATCACTCTCCAAACAAAAACAAAGGCGCCACATTGAATCCTGCAACGAAAATCAATCAACCCTCAGTGATGTTTGCATCTACGTTCTATATTGGTGTGGCTTTTTTAATTTACAATATGCTTCCGGTAATATTGAAATCTGCAGGGGACAGCCTAGGAATTAACGAGCAGCAAATAGGCTACCTTGGCTCTGTTTATATGGCCGGATCCGCCATATCTAATGTCGTTGCGGTTTTTTGGGTACGCCGCCTCAACTGGCAAGTAACCACCTTTATCTCCTCACTCGCGGCCTGCTCTTGTTATTTATTAGCGGCAGAAGCAACTTACCAACAACTGCTATTACTCTTTTTCACCTTAGGCCTAGTTAACGCAGCTATCGTATCTTGCGTTTTTACTTGCATGGGTGATACAAAAAATCCAAATCGTGCATTTGGCTATGGAATAGGTTTTCAAGTTATATTGGCCGGCATAGGATCTTTTGTCCTGCCCGTATTCATCATTCCTTACTGGAATTTTGCAGGAGTGGCTGTTTTTCTGGCCATATCAGTAATCATAACTATCCCCATGGCTTTTTTACTCCCCAAAGCCGGCATCAAAGGGAATAATGAAACTCACAACTTGTCACATACCAATACCACCATCAAACCTCTTACTGCCATGATCTGGGGGTTTTCAGGATTATTTATTTATTTTGTTGGCCAATCAGGTGTGTGGGCTTTTTTTGGACGTATTGGCGGCGAAGGAGGGCTCAGCGATCAACAACTAGGCTTTATTTTCGGCCCCACGTTAATGATAAGTGCCGCAGGGGGATTTTTGACTGGTTGGTTCTCCTCACGCTTCGACCGCCGGCTGATGATTATAGGTTCCATAACACTAGGCGTTCTCTCCCTACTAATATTGATGATGCCATTTGGCACACACTTTTGGATGTTCTTATTATCGGTTTTACTTTATTGCCTTTCATGGAACTTCGTGATGCCATTCATGATGACCATTATTACTGAAAACGATATAAACGGTAGTTTCGCCCCGCTAGTGCCTGCATGCCAATTATTCGGCTCTGTTGTTGGCCCTGCAGCCTCAGGCCACTTGATTACCAATGGCAGCTATTTCAATATCTATTTATTAGCCATTATCTCAGTAGTCCTGTGTGCCATAATTTTTGTTTCTATTGACAACCTAGGGAGAAAAAGGAAAACAATGAGAATCCTCGATATTTCCGACGTAAACGCGATAAGCACGCAAGAGGTTAACAACTAATAGCCTTACAATTAAGCCTTAGCTTTAGTATAAGATTAATCAGCCGTCATATTCCTAATCACCAAACTTTGCCCTAGCAATCTTGAACTAAATCATTTATATAACTCCGTTATTCATATTGGCAGTTATAACCGCGAAGCTAGTATCAATTTAAATGGTTAATACTAAATATTCACCTTTGAACCTATTACAAATAACGTTAATATAGCTTGTAAAGTTAAGACCTTGGATATGACAAAGTTATTTCGTCAAAGTATTTTTCACAAATAATCCTGCTACCTGTTCTAAGCATCTATATGACTTCTTTTATATAGAGCCACTAATGATAGCAACCAAGAAAGTGATAGGGATTTAATTCCGCACCAACAACAATGGACTAAATAAATGGCAAATACAGCCAATGAATCAATCAAAAAACCAAAATTTTCTCGCATAGGCCCTGACGAGCGTAGAAAGTTAATGATTGAAGCAACCATTAGATGCTTAGCTAAACAAGGGAGTGCAGGGACTACAGTTGATAATATTTGTAGTGAAGCCAACGTATCCAGGAGCTTACTCAATCACTATTTTGATGGCAAAGAGGATTTAATACTACAGACTTATCTTCAAATATCAGAAGGTTTCACTCAACAGACTAAAAGTATTTTTTTCAACAACGAAGACAAACCCTACAACAAACTCACAAAACTGATAGAGGTTTGTTTTCAACCTCCTTTTTTTTCGCCAGATCACGTATCTGCCTGGCTAGGATTGTGTAATCTAGTCCGCACCGAAACACTATTGAAAGAAATAGACCTCGAGCTATACAAACGCTATCGATTTAATATCGCAAAAATTTTAACAGAAATAGCCGATGAAAAAGGCCTATATATTAACGCGACAAGAGCAGCAATAGGCCTCAGTGCACTTATTGATGGTTTATGGTTGCAATGGAGCCTTGATCAAAATGCCTTTGTTCCTCAAGAAGCTGAGGCAACATGCCTTGAATATATAAACTGGGTATTCTCTGCAAAACAATAACTCCTGCCTACTGAATAATTAACAATAAAAAGTATTAAGATCACCATCAGAATCATTCGATAATTACGATTGCCAGACCAGCCCTGATCGAACATCAACACTCTACGTTAAATCTTGAAACTCCATAAGAGACACGCGTGATATCTTGAATTCTAACCTCCCATAAAAATAAGCCATAATATAGGGTGGAAATAATTTCCACCCTCATTGAATTTTACTCTACTTTCACCTTCAAAATATTGATTAACTTCTCTACATCACTGATGGCGAACTTTAACTTATCTACAACATCTGAAGCCGATGTTTCAATAGAAAGCCCTTCCATCAAGCTTGCCAATCTAGACTGAGATCGCCACGCACAATGCCTAGCCAGCTCAGCAGGTGTACCTGGGTGACCCCACCGAACCATTTGCTCCACATTATTTAAGTCTTCAAAACTAACATCTCTCACCACATAACTTATAACCAGAGTGGTTCTTTCAGCTGGCTTATGCAGTTTTTCAGCACGATGAACGACTCGACTTCCTTGTTGAAAAACCGCATCACCTGGGAATTTATTTTGTACAGTTGCTACACGATCCTCTGGTAACTCTACAGGAAAACCTTTCGACAAATCGTCAACTGTCGTTTTAAATAGCTCTGCCGCCTCCTTATCAGAACCTCGAAAATACTGAAAATGGCCACCTTCAAAGCTTTCCGGGTCCTCCAAAAGAATAACGCAGTCAAAGTCGATAGAATCTATATGCCAACTATCTACAGCTTTACTAATATCTTCTGGAGAAAAATTTACATATATCTGTTGATGAGGAATCGAATGGGTAGCCAAAGGGGTACCTGCAATTTCTGACATATGATTAATGATTACAGGACATGAACATAGGTCTCGTAAAAACTTTGATTTATATACGCCTCCAGCAAGGTAATTCGGTGCCCGATTGCCTTTGTCAGATTCAGCCGTTGATCGCAATTGGTCAAGAACCGATTTCACCGCCAAAACTCCCTCATCGGACAGCACCCTGAACGGACCTGCCACAGCAAGAGGACTTGGGCAGGCATCAATTTCTGATTGGCTGTAACCAAAATCCGACATAAACTCCACATTAATCGGCTTTGTTAAATCAAGATGGATACTGGAATCATAAATAGGCTCAACTTCAAGAGCATCGTAAACACTAGGCTTATCGACAGGGAATGACAACGTTTCTGCTAACATAAAAAATACCTCTTATACCATTCAAACTAATAATATAATTAAGCCAATTAAGGCTTTAATTTAAAAAAACATACTCCTAAATATTTATCAATAACTGATAATTGTAAAGCTAGAGATTAACAAAAATATTTTTTTACCATTAATTACAAGATCGCTAACCCGCATTAATCATTCCCTAAAATTACTTATCTATGCTCTAATCTTATTTTCCAACTGCATGCTTGGTATGTCACCGTCTTCCTGAATCTTATCTAACAACCATTTTTGAAAAACTTTTACTTTCTCACTAGCTCTTCGATTTGATCGGTAAGATAAATACCAATCTCCAAAAGCTTCCGCATGAACATCAAAAGGCTTAACTAATTTTCCAGATCGAATATCAGACAAACCAAATGGCGATAATGCCAAAGCAACACCAGCACCATCGATTGCGCCAGTTAACGCTAAGCTATAACTATCAAAGCGGCCCCCTACAACCGGAGACTCTTGTTCAACTCCAGCGGCTGCAAACCAATTTGGCCAATCTTTTTCAGCATGACTTATAGAAAGTAATTTATGATGCAGGAGATCTTTCGGATTTTTAAGCTTTATCCCCCCCTCTAGAATTCGAGGACTACATACAGGGAAAATATCCGATGTGAAAAGATACTCATAATGCACGTCTTCTTGTGTTTTGTACCCCATAAGTACGCAGACATCAGCATCGCTGCGCTCAAAGTCAGCATCGATATGTGATGTATTAATATTTACTTGGATATCAGGGTGCTTTTCTTGAAAATCGCTTAGCCTAGGGATAAGCCAACCATTAGCAAAGGTGACGTAAACCTGAACCGTCAGCACAGCACTTCTAACATTCCTTCTAACCCGCTCGGTACCATCAGCTATTCGGTCAAGTGCATCGCGTAATATAGGGTAATAAAGGGCCCCCGCTTCTGTTAATTCAACTGACCTTACTCCTCGGTGAAACAACTCAGTGCAAAGCTGTGTTTCCAGCAATTTTACTTGATGACTAATCGCCGAGTGGCTAACACTTAGCTCGTCAGCAGCCTCCCTAAAGCTAAGGTGACGCGCCGCGACCTCAAAGGCTCGCAATGAATTTAACGGTGGAAGATAACGCTTCATATCAATCAGCCTCATTTAATTAAAGTGACTTCTTTAAAAAGTAAAATCACCAAACTCGCCATGACGGCGACACGCTAATAATATTGATCCACTACAAACGAACATCAGCACACCCATCAAATACAACAAGGGTTACACCCCACATGCTCAGCAATCAAACCTTCAGGTTTCTCATTTCATAAACCATTACCACTAATCTATTGCAGACAATCTTCGCCTAGCTGCCTAGACCTAATACAAAGTGGCTTAGCAGAAAACTGCAATGCCAACTAATATACCCTTATTATCACTATGCGCAATAAGAAAATAGAATAAAATACAGACAATTCAATAGAGCCGCTCTAGTTACGAAAAAAAACATTATAAAACAATGAGTTGAATACAAATACGACGGATTATTTTTATTAAAAACATGAAATATAGTATTAAAACAAGCTGTTGTTACGCATTATAACAACTGCTCAAGCCAGCCTCTTGTTATTCCGAGCAACACTGAAGCCTGTATAAAGGCATAGGCCAATATAAACCAGGGACACTTCCAACGACTATACGGCCTACTCTAATAAGTTCTTGGGCATAAATAGAAACCCTAACGGGAGCAATGATTTTTATCATTTTTATGGAAGATAGAAATAAAAATAATTTGATTGGGTGCTAGGTAATATTTAACTATGCTGTGCTTGTGGCATATCAAAAACCATAACACTCACGATTATGAAAATATATGAACCTCATAGCTCGTGATTCCGGGATTTTTCGTTAGTGTTAACAACACCACCAACACTACCCATCTTTATGGCGGAATTATTAGATATTTGAACAATCAATAACCTTATGGAACACATGAAGAAATCGATCAATTTCTTCATGTGTTCCAACGGTTACACGAATCGCTTTATCGCACCCCCAGCCAGAACCAGATCGTAGAATAACGCCATTTTTCATCATTTCTTGACATAAATAATCCGCGTTATAGGGTGTCTCAAAAAAAATAAAATTAGCACTGGAAGAAACTACGTTCATCCCCATGCCAGCCAACTCTTTCTCTATTTTCTGACGACTGTTGATAGTTTTATTTCGGCATTCTTTAACGGATTCTTGATCTTTTTGTAAAACAGCAATCGCGCCTGCTGTAGCAATACGGTTTGCGTTAAACGGCTCAGAAACTGTATTAATGACATTAACTAAATTAGGGCTTCCAATGACATACCCAATTCTAGCGCCAGCCAACCCATACATCTTAGAGAAAGTTCGAGCAGACAAAATATTTTTGCCTTCTTTAATAAGCTCTACTGTGTCTGGCATATTTGAAAGTTCAGAAAATTCAACATATGCTTCATCCAATACTACCCACGCTCTATCAGGAAGAACCCTCAACAGCTTATCAAGCTCCTCTTTTGAAAACACTGTTCCTGTTGGGTTATTAGGATTTGCCAGCCACATAAGCTTTGTATTTGGCGTTATGGCACTTATAATCCCATCAATATCTGTTTTGTAATCATCCGTCATTGCAACATTGATAACCAGACCACCCATTATCCGCGAAATATCTGTATATAAAGCGTAACTGACTGAAGGAATGATCACCTCATCACCTTCTGCGATAAACATTTTGGCTATGGTCTGGAGCATAGCTTCCGCACCGTGTGAAAGGGTTATCCATTCCATTGAAACCCCGTTCATCTCACCAAGAACTGTTCTTAAGGCTTCGAAATTAGAATCTGGGTAAAGATTTATATTCTGTAACTCATTGGCCATTGCCTTTAACGACTCAGGAAAAGGGCCGTAGGGGTTTTCGTTAGAGGCAATTTTAATAACATCAGTAAGCCCTAGCTCTGACATCACTTGCTCAACAAATTTTCCTGCAGAGTATGGCCTAACATCATAAACCTGCTTCCTAAGTCCCGATATTTTTTTCATTTAACACCTCATACTGAGTAACAGAATATAACTTCACTAGTCATAATAGGTATTTAATTTTGGTGACCTATCTCTATATTGCATAAAATATAGGTGTCAGCGAGCCCCAACAGCCACTAATGAAAACAGAGTAATACAGTATAATTATATTATTGAGCAATCAATGATATACGAGTGAGAAAAACTTACCGGTACAATAGGTAATAAACTATAGTTTTTATTCGATATAACAAAAAGATATCAGCACTAACTCTATATTACTGCGATATGGTATGAAGTGAAAAATTCTAAAATTCTCCACACTCATTTTTTAAAACCCTCAATAGGGCAACCAAGCTTACGCTTACCAGCAATATACTCTGCAATTATCTTACGGTATTTTTTTGCACCAAAACTCTCGTAATGCCCCCCATGAATAGTATTAACATCCAAGGTTAGTAAACGCGCCATGCTATCCATGTAATCTTCAGGGCAGCCGTGATAGGAATCATCGTATAACTCGCCATCATACACAGCATCCCCTGAGTATAGCGTTTTGCTAGCCTGCTCTAACAAGCCTATAGAACCAGGGGAATGACCTGGCAAGTGCACAACTTCGAAGGCACGATTACCGAGGTCGATAATATCGCCATCGGCTACGCAATGGGTTGCTGGCGCGGGGTTTACGTTATAGGTTTTTGGGTCAAAGCCTTCATAAGGGTAAGCAGTAAATATATCGGCGCTGACATAGCTATCAATTAAGGTATTTGACCTATTGGGGGCCGCTAAAATATCTGCCTCTGCCTGATGCACCCAGCGGTTTTCAAACTCATGGTGGCAGCCTATATGATCAAAGTGGGTGTGGCTGGCAAGGCAAATTAAAGGCTTTTGGGTTTGCTCTTCAATAAAATCACGTAAGCTGGCTACACCAAAGCCAGAATCGATAAGCAGGTTTTTATCGCGGCCTTTGATTAGCCAAATATTACAGCGCACGCCCGGATCTATATAAGGCTCAATGATGCGAATTACATCGTTGTCATAATGCTTTTTTGCATACCACTCTTTTTTAACCTGCAACATAAATCAATACAACCTTAACTGTAATAATCATTTAGACTGAATAACAATATGGCCATCGTTAGCCCTGCTTACGTTTATGGGATACGCCTGTTCTATATAGAGTAAAAACTGCTGTAGCTTATCCTGTGGGATAGTGGCAGTAATAAGAATTTGGTTAACATCGGCAGATGTCCATTTTAATATCGATTAAAATCCTGAACCACATCTTTTAGCGGTGTATTTTTCTTATTTACCTAGCAACTAGAGACTAGAGACTACAAGCTAGCGACTTTCTTAATCGATTAAATAGCCCTGCATACGCTCCCGCATTACTTCCATAATCGGCGTTGCTTTTCTAGCATCTAAATTAAAAAACACACTTTTCGATGTCATAGTGGCGGCAAGCTTACCGGTTAATTTATTGTTCATTACGAAATAAACCGTGAGTGAACTATTGCCTATGGTTTTTATGCCACCGCTCACGGTAAGTAAATCACCTGCCTGTAACTCGCCTACATACTCTATTTCGTGGCGCACATCGGCCCAACCGCGCCCCTGCCATTGCGGGTCATTTCTATCCCAACCCACAGCCTCGGCCATCAACTGATAGCTGGCATCGTCAAACATGGCCATATAATGACGAGTGGTAAAGTGGCCCATCATGTCACACAACCAGGGATGTACCACACCGTTTAATAAATGATGCATAACTTTCCTTTATTCAGTCGATAGTCGATAGTCGATAGTCGATAGTCGATAGTCGATAG
>TARA_R110000868_G_scaffold4278_5_pt1 | contig 92880 bp, 81 predicted proteins | sample TARA_R110000868 | Tara Oceans TARA_R110000868 (sample SAMEA4397489) | marine metagenome | biome: Polar Biome; feature: [SRF] surface water layer (ENVO:00010504); material: water (ENVO:00002006), including particulate matter (ENVO:01000060) such as... | depth 5 m
CGTCCCGCCAGAAGAGTCGTAGTCTATATAGGTTGCCTTGATGCGATCATCGGTAAAGGAAATCGTTGCCGCCTCGGCATAACGGGGCAGGAGTGCCTGTGCCATGGCCAGACCGGAGCCGGTGACCAGAGTGAGAGCTGCAGCACGAGAGAGAAAATCTCGCCTGCTCATGCCTGAATGACAATATTCGTCGTATAAATCGTAAACCTGTGGATCGATCGGGTCATTATTCATGGCAGTATCCTGCGCAGGCCGATGTTGTTGTAACGCCGAATCGCAGTGGATAAATCGGTGGCTGAATGGTTCCTTGTCATCGATAAAAAAATGCATGAGCATAAAAGGTATTCACTATATAAGAGCGATTCGGTCAGTGTGGGATCACAATGTTCAGATTGCGGGTATTAGTCCATAATTTTTGTGTGGTTATTGGTGTTGATCCGGATGCCCCCTGATTTTGTGATAGGGTGTGTCACCACAAGCCTGAGCTGACATACCCTGTGTCGGTTTTGATTCGCGTGTGCTGTGACTCACGCCGGATCTTCATGAATAAACGTAAAACGGCAACTGCGATAGCAGCCATCAGCGCAGGTCAGGATAATCAAGCCTGGTTATCCATGTGGCGTAACGACCAGATTGAGTTTCATCAGGATGCTGCGAGTCGTTTACTGGTGCGCCATTGGCCCAGGCTGGGGCTGGCAGACAACAGCCGGGTGTTTGTGCCGTTGTGTGGCAAAAGCCTCGATATGTTGTGGCTGGCGCAACAGGGCTATGACGTCGTAGGAGTAGAACTCAGCCAGGTTGCTGTTAAAGCGTTTTTTGTCGAAAACCAGATTGATTACCAGCGCAGCCGGGCGGGTGATTTTATCTGCTGGCGCAGCGAGCACATCACCATACTCAGTGGCGACTTTTTTCAGCTGACGATGGCGCAGCTGGGCCATATTGATCTGGTGTTTGATCGGGCATCCCTGACCGCGCTGAATCCGGCGATTCGTGGTCTCTATGTGCAGCACATGCATGACATTTTGCCAGCCGGGCAATGCCCGGTCTATCTGCTGACAGTGGAAGACCCGGACGAACAGGAACAACCTTTTGATATTGATCAGGAGTTGTTGGCGCTGTATCAGACGACGTTTGAGATTGAGGTGATTCAGGCAGAACGTAGCCAGATAGACATGCCGTTGCCGGAGGCTGCCGATATCACGGATACCAAGCTGTATCGGCTACTGCCGAAGTAATTGGTCATCGGCTTCAGCGGTTATTCAAACTTGTCCCGTGCTTTGGCCCAGGGATCAATTTTGCGGCTGTCAGGTGTTGTTGACGACGTTGTTGTTGACGACGTTGTTGATGGCTGTAACATGCGGGAATGGCCAGTGCCGCTGTGTCTGCCATTGTTACCCTGGCGCGAACGAGGCCCTTTGCCATGTTCCGTGGCCTGCTTTTCACGTTTTTCCCGCAACCGATCAGCGTCTTCCAGGCTCAGAACTGCAGGTTCCCCTGGTGCCTGATGGGCGGGAATAATCCGGTCTCTGGGAGGCAGAGCAAACTGGGTGGATGAAGCCTTGGGCAAATTCTTGAACTGATACAAATAAAAGACCTCAACCTTTTCTCTGGCCCAGGTGGTCTTTTTCAGAAACTTCACACTGGCATCAATCCCCGGATTGGTTTTGAAACAGTTGATGTTCAAATACGCAAACAGAATATCAAAGCCGTAGTGCCCCACCAGCTCAACCAGCATCTGTTTTAACCCTACGCCATGCAGTGGGTTGTTTTTGTAATTGATTTCGTCGTTCATGAACCATCCGGTAAAAGCGTGAAGGTCGCGATTGTACCTGTTGCGGTGTAGAAAACCCATGCTTGAACCGGGTACGCCCAGTAAGCCCCGCCCCGTCTATGTCTGCTCCCAGATGCAGGCGCGGGTGGTTCCTGCCCTGGTTGGTTCTGTTGCATAGCAATGAAGGTCGTCGGTCTGCGGCAACGTCATTGCCCTTGCTGTGGCTCTGAGCGACAATGCGCGCCTTTATATGACACAGCATATGGCACAGCAGCTGCCAGGAGAGTGATTTCCATCGACAGGCTACCGGTCTGCTATCCTGTGCTTGCTAACATTGACACAATCAGGAGTCGTAACATGACCTCTCGTACCGAACTGGCTAACGCCATCCGCGCATTAAGTATGGACGCTGTCCAGAAGGCCAAAAGTGGCCATCCAGGCGCCCCAATGGGCATGGCTGATATCGCCGAGGTACTGTGGAACGACTATCTCCAACACAACCCGAACAATCCGGAATGGGCTGACCGCGACCGCTTTATCCTGTCCAATGGTCATGGCTCCATGCTGATTTACTCGCTGCTGCACCTGACTGGCTACGAGCTGTCCATTGATGACCTGAAGAGTTTTCGTCAACTGCACAGCAAAACGCCAGGTCACCCCGAATACGGCTACGCCCCGGGCATTGAAACCACCACAGGACCTTTGGGTCAGGGCATTGCCAATGGTGTTGGTATGGCGGTAGCAGAAAAAGTATTGGCCGCCCAGTTTAATCGCAAGGGCCACGACATCGTTGACCACAACACCTATGTCTTTATGGGTGACGGTTGCATGATGGAAGGTATCTCTCATGAAGTCTGTTCTCTGGCGGGTACTCTGGGTCTGGGCAAGCTGGTCGCTTTCTACGACGACAACGGCATTTCTATCGACGGAGACGTTGATGGCTGGTTTACCGACGATACGGCTGCCCGTTTTGAATCCTACGGCTGGCAGGTCATTCGCCACGTGGACGGTCATGATTCCGAAGAAATCAAGATGGCGATTGACACTGCGCGGGCCAATACCGAGCAACCGACACTGATCTGTTGCAAGACCATCATTGGTTTTGGCTCACCGAATAAAGAAGGCAAGGAAGACTGCCACGGTGCACCACTGGGTGATGACGAAATTGCTCTGACGCGTGCACGCCTGGGTTGGACACATGGCCCGTTTGAAATCCCGGCCAATGTGTATGAAGGCTGGAGCGCGAAATCAAAAGGTGCCGCCGCCGAACAATCCTGGAACGACAAATTTGCTGCCTACGCTGTGGCTTACCCGGAACTGGCTGCTGAATTTGAGCGTCGGATGAAAGGTGAATTGCCTGCTGACTTCAGCGTGAAAGCGGCTGCCTACATCACCGAATGCCAGACCAAGGGCGATACAATCGCCTCTCGTAAAGCATCCCAGAACACACTGAACACGTTTGGTCCGCTGCTGCCAGAACTCCTCGGCGGTTCTGCCGACCTGGCCGGTTCCAACCTGACCTTGTGGTCGGGTGCCAACGGCATCAGCGCTGAAGATGCCAGCGGCAACTATCTGTTTTATGGCGTGCGTGAATTTGGCATGAGCGCCATGATGAACGGCCTTGCATTGCACAAGGGCTTTATTCCTTACGGCGCTACCTTTCTGATGTTTATGGAATACGCCCGCAACGCTGTGCGTATGGCGTCGCTGATGAAGCAACGCGCTATTTTTGTATACACCCACGATTCCATTGGTTTGGGTGAAGATGGCCCTACCCATCAGCCGGTAGAACAGGTTGCCAGTCTGCGTAATACGCCAAATCTGGAAACCTGGCGCCCATGTGATACGGTTGAAAGCGCAGTGGCCTGGAAGTCGGCGGTAGAGCGTGCAGATGGTCCATCAGCACTGGTATTCTCACGTCAGAATCTACCTCATCAACAACGCACCGCAGAACAGGTTGCCAATGTGGCTCGTGGTGGCTATATCCTGAAAGAGTGCGCAGGTACCCCGGACGTGATTGTGATTGCAACCGGTTCAGAGGTCGGGCTGGCGATGGATGCGGCGGCGCAGATTGCCGACAAGGCCGTTCGCGTGGTGTCCATGCCGTGTGCTGAAGTGTTCTGTAAACAGGATGCCCAGTACATTGAATCCGTATTGCCCGCTGCCGTGACAGCACGCGTTGCCGTTGAGGCGCTGCATAAGGATTACTGGTACAAGTTTGTTGGCTTGCAGGGTGTCATTGTTGGTATGGATACGTTTGGGGAGTCTGCACCGGCTGCTGATCTGATGGCACACTTCGGTTTCACCAGAGACAAAGTGGTTAATTCTATTAATAGCCTGGTCTGAGAATCTATCGGGATCTGCTGAGCTTCGATAACAGATCCCGAATCATCTGGCTCTGATAGAGATTGTCGGATTGTCTGATAGGTTTATTACTGGCTGGCATCAATACTGATACACACTCTTGTCTTTATTCCGAAATTTCCTCAATGTAATATTAGTATTGTCAGCAAGTGCTATCGTGTTTCCCCTCTCAGGACTCGGTAGCATTTGTTGGCACCCAGCCCGTTTTATCGGCACACCCTGTAAGCTGTAAGGACGCGTAATGGATGAATCAATAGTCAGCCCATCTGCCAAAACCAGACAGGACAGTCATACTTTTCAGTTTGAAAAGTTCAGTATTCGTGGTGCAACCCATAACAGCACTCAACTGACCGTATTCCCTTCGGGAGAATGGAAATCGGTCAGCAATATCAGCACTCATGTTGCCTCTTTTAAACCCCGGATTGGTCTTTCCATCGAGTTTTTTTTACGGGATACCGGCATGACGATTCCTGTTGGCAGTGTTCCTGATGACTGGAGTCCCAAGCATCTGTGGAGTACCACTTTTGCCAAACTGGAAGATCGTACTATTCGCAGTTCTGGCAAAAGTGAGTTTATTGCCAGCCAGTTTGAGACCTTGTCGCAAAATGCCGAAGGCAAGTTGAGGTTGCGTATTCAGCACAAGCCGAGTTTGCTGAGTCGGTTTTTCTGATCGGCTCGGCTGCATTGGGGCCAGTGGTCAGACAGGGGTTACTCCCTGTTGGTCGGCGATATTTTGCTGCAGCACAATGCGGTAGCGCGGCTTGCCTGCTTCCAGATAGCCCAGGGCTTGGTTAATTTCACTCATCGGCATGACTTCTGTTTGCGGCAAGATACCGTGGCGAGCGGCAAATTCGAGCATGGTCTTGATGGTACCAGGACTGCCCACTTCAGAAGCCATCACCGCTCGTTGACCAATCAGATTGATATCCAGCGGTTCCAGTAATACCCCCAGCAACACCAGCTTGCCCTTGGGTTTGAGTGTAGCGATGTAGCGCTGCCATTCAAGTTTGACATTGACGGTTGAAATAATCAGATCAAAGCGGTTTTTTGCCTCTTTCAGCGCTGCGCTATCGCGGCTGTTGATGATTTCGTGGGCACCAAAGCGTCGGGCCTCATCGGCTTTGTCGGGGGAGGAGGTGAAGGCTGTGACTTCGCAGCCCCAGGCTTTGAGAAACTGCAGCGCCAAATGACCGAGTCCGCCGATACCAATCACCGCAACTCTGGCGGTAGGTGATAACTGTTGCTGCATCAGCGGGTTAAAGGTTGTGACGCCAGCACAAAACAGTGGCCCGGCCTGTTCCATGGGAATAGCGGCTGGTATCGCGATCACACTGCTGGCTTCGGCCCGCACACGATCGGCAAAGCCACCGTGTCGACCAACAATGGTTTCTTCAACGGCATAACACAGGTTGTGGTCGCCGTTCATGCAGCATTCGCAGGTGTGGCAAAAACCGGATTGCCAGCCTAGCCCGACAATATCACCGACGGCGAACTGGGTGACCAGATCGCCGGTTGCAGCAATGCGACCGACAGCCTCATGGCCGGGAATAAAAGGGTATTGGCTGACGCCCCAGTCGTTGTTGATCATGCTCAGATCGCTGTGACACAGACCGCAATACTCAACGGCAATCTCGACCTGATGACTGCCTAATGGCCCCGGATCGTATTCATAAGGACGAAGCTCTCCACCTGCTTCAAATACCGCGTAACCTGTAATCATGAACTGCTCCTGTCGAATATGAGTCGGTGTATTTTGACCTTAATCGACAATCACACTATCAGAGAATGGCAAGTTTTTAATGGACGTCCGGAATCCCTCCCGATAGCGGTGTGAGCACGGTGTTCACTGACCGGAGTTTGCCGTACAACATGGGCGTGGGTACGGGAGGGCACAGGACGTAAGGGAAATACGCCCGCGTTATGAGTGAACAGCGGTGAGCTTGGTGCCGTTAAACCTTTGAGGCAGTTTCGAGTATGTCCGGTCGTGTGGCGGCAAGCTTGGCGTTGAGATAACGCAAACGGCGGCTGATTTCACGCAGCATGTTCATCTGGATCAGGGTGAATTGCTCGAGATCGTATTGGTACAGCTCGTATAAGGCCGCTGCTGGCAGCTCCAGTGCATCGCAGTCGGTAATGGCACGTACCGTTGCCCCGCGGGGGTTCATATCCACAACGGCCATTTCTCCAAAGCTGTCACCTGGCCCTAGTTGGCGCAACTGGCGCATTTCATCTCCACACTGTTTCATCACTTCGGCGTTGCCTGTTTCCAGTACAAAAATCGAGCTGGCAGGATCGTCTTCGTAAAAGAAGGCCTGTCGTGCCTGGACTTGTCGCTGGATGCAGCGGCTTTCGATAAAATTGATGGCATCGGCACTGAGTGCGCCAAAAATAGGCATATTCTGAAGTAATTTCAGACGTTGCGGACTGAGTCCGGATGTTTCCGGTGAGCATTGACTGGCAGAGTCATGAATCATGGCGATCACTTGTGACTGGAACCTGTTAGCCATGGTACTGCCAGGCAGCGGTCAAAGGAAAGCGGAACTGTGTCACGAATCACTATGGTCTTAGACGCTGACGGCAAGAACCGTTAGCGTCTGCTTTTTGCGACCGTTGAAGTCAGGCTCCGAGACGAGCATACAGCTCGGATTCATCCCGGGGTGCCGCAATCAGGTCGTCCAGTTGTTGTGGTGCCTGAGTGACCTTGTGTTCGGAGTTGATCCCCAGTTTGCGGAACAGCGCCTGATCCTTGTTGGCCGCCGGGTTAGGCGTGGTCAGCAAGCATTCGCCGTAGAAGATGGAGTTGGCTCCGGCAAAGAAACACATCGCTTGCATTTCCTCGCTCATTTCCTCGCGTCCAGCGCTTAATCGCACATGGGACTTTGGCATCAGGATACGGGCAACTGCAATGCTGCGGATAAAGTCGAGCGGATCAACGTCAGCTGCATGTTCCAGTGGCGTACCGGCTACTTTGACCAGTTGGTTGATGGGCACTGAATCCGGGTGTTGGGGCAGGTTGGCCAGTTGTTGTAACAGGCCAGCGCGATCACGCTGGCTTTCGCCCATACCAAGAATGCCGCCGGAACAGACTTTCATACCGGCCTTACGAACATTGTCGAGGGTTTCGAGGCGGTCGCCGTAGGAACGGGTGGTGATGATTTCGCCGTAATAGTCAGGCGAGGTATCCAAGTTGTGGTTGTAATAATCCAGCCCGGCTTGACCCAGGCGGCTGGCTTTGTCTTCGTCGAGCATGCCCAGGGTCATGCATGTTTCCAGGCCGAGTTCCTTGACGCCTTTAACCATTGCCAGTACGTACGGCATGTCTTTTTCTCGTGGCGAGCGCCAGGCGGCACCCATACAGAAGCGGTCGGAACCGGCGGCCTTGGCGGCTTTGGCTTTTTCCAGTACGGCTTCCACTTCCATCAAGCGTTCTTTCTCGAGACCGGTATCGTAGCGGGCACTTTGTGGGCAGTAAGCGCAGTCTTCCGGACAGGCACCGGTCTTGATCGATAGCAGTGTGCTGACCTGTACCGCGTTCGGGTCAAAGTATTGGCGGTGAACCGTCTGGGCCTGAAACAGCAAGTCGTTAAACGGCTGGTTCAGCAGTGCCTGTATTTCGTCCAGGGTCCAGTCGTTACGAATGGCAGCGTTGGCTGGCTGCGAGGAGGACTGAAAGTTGGCTGCTACGGCACTGCCCATGGCGGTCTCCATTTGGCTGATTCGGGTAAGGGATGCTAATAGTGCGGGTTGCCAGGGCTGCAGGCAATTTTGGGCCGCTGTTATGCTGACTATTGTTCAAAAAATGTTCGTCAGTCAGCTGTGGCTGTCATGCTACGACACCAGCACGGCAACAGATAAATCCTGGCAGCAAAAGATCTCATCGGCGGCTGCCTTCAACGTGCTTCCGCTCGCGGTCGTCAGCGCTGTATTCGTTATCTGGCGTGAGATCGGCAGCTGGAAGTTGCGAAGCTGTGTGATTCAGCTAAACCTGTATGAGGGAGAGTTGATCATGTATTCAATCAGGAAAACGCTATGAACCAGCGACGCTACACCCGAGTGCCGTTTTTGCGCCGCGCCCAGATAGAAACCAGGGGTCAGCGTATGGAAGTTCAGTGCCTGGATCTGAGTTTGCGTGGTGTATTGCTGGCCCGTCCAATGGAATCCAATTGGGCGTTGGAACAGCATATTCAGTTTGTCCTGACGTTGGGTGATCAGAATCAGATTGTGATGGATTGCTCGGTCGCTCATATCGATGATGATGTGGTTGGCTGTGCCTGTGATTCATTGGGGTTGGAGAGCCTGACGTTGTTACGGCGGGTATTGGAACTGAACTTGCCTGAGCCGTCTCATGTGCAGCGTGAACTGGCCGAACTGATCCGGGGCGACAAATACGTTCACGGCTAATTTGTGCACCTGACGTCAGTTTGGGTGCCAATTCGCGGTATAGTAACGCCTTCGACGCCAGCCGAGGTTTGCCATGTACTATCCGTTTCTGAATGATGTTCCATTTTTGTCTGCTATTGGCAAAGCCGTCTGTGTGGGCCGTAATTATGCTGCCCACGCCGCCGAGTTGAATAATCCTGTCCCTGAGCGGCCATTACTGTTTATCAAACCAGCTGACGCTATTGTGGCGATGGAAGGTGATATCACGATTCCGGTTAATGCCGGTGCTGTGCATCACGAGCTGGAAATCGCCCTGCTGATCGGGCGGCCGTTATCATTCGCCAATCATCAGCAGGCATTGGCGGCAATCGCCGGGGTTGGTCTGGCACTGGATTTGACGCTGCGGGATGTTCAGGATGGCTTGAAACAGAAAGGCCACCCTTGGGAGCGTGCCAAAGCGTTTGATGGTGCTTGCCCGGTTTCCCGCTTTGTGGCAGCAGAGCAAGTGAATGACTGGGCCGATCTGAATTTGTCGCTATTGCGTAACGGCACCATGCAACAGCAAGGTAGCAGTGCGGCGATGCTGTTTCCGGTGGCTGATTTGCTGGTTGAAATCAGCCAGCACTTTACTCTGAACCCTGGCGATCTGGTATTGACCGGTACTCCGGCTGGAGTGGGTCCGCTTGAGCCAGGCGACCAGTTAACGGCGACTCTGCAAGATTGGTTGTCGGTCTCGTGCCAGGTTGTGGCGCGACAAAATGCTGAAGAGCAGGGAGGTAAGTAATGGCTTCTTGTGATGCTCCTGGCTTGCAAACGTTGGACGAAGCACTGGAGCAAATCCTGTCGCAGTTGTCACCGCTGCATGAGCAGGAATGGATTCCATTGTCACAAGCTGATGGCAGAGTGTTGGCAGCTGACGTTCAAAGTTGCCTGGATCTGCCTCCGGCAGACAACTCCGCCATGGATGGTTATGCCGTACGGGTGGAGGATCTGACAGAGTTTGATTGGCTCACCATTAATCAGCGCATTCTGGCGGGAGACGCCATTACCCAGCCGATTTTGCCGGGTGAGTGTGCTCGTATCATGACTGGTGCCATGGTGCCGGAAGGTGCGGATACCGTCATCATGCAGGAAGATGCCGAGCTGGGTGACAACGGCAAGGTTCGTTTTCTGGCTGCGGTAAAACCGGCCGCCAATATTCGTCGTCGAGGTGAGGAAATAGCCTCTGGTGATACCGTGTTATCAGCCGGACGGCGTTTACGGGCGGCAGATATTGGTCTGCTGGCGAGCCTTGGGATTGACCGTGTGGCGGTGTGTTGCCGGGTGAGGGTTGCGATTATGGCAACCGGAAACGAACTGGTGGCCCCCGGACAAGCACTGCAAGCGGGACAGATTTACGAGTCCAACAGTCAAGTGCTGGCCGCACTGCTGGTGCGGCTGGGTTGTACGGTCATTCACTTTGGTATTGTGCCAGATGACCCGCAGGCATTACGCCTGGCTTACCAGAATGCCGACAATCAGGCTGACCTGGTCATTGCATCAGGTGGCGTCTCGGTTGGAGAAGCAGACTTCAGCAAGCAAGTATTGGATGAACTGGGTCAGGTGGGGTTGTGGAAGTTGGCCATCAAGCCAGGCAAGCCCTTTGCGTTCGGCCGTTTAGCCAATAGCTGGTTTACCGGTTTGCCGGGTAATCCGGTATCCACCATGATTACCTTTGATCAGCTGGTGGTACCGATGCTGAAAAAACTGGCCGGAGAAAATACACCACCACGATTAAAAATGCGCGCCCGATTAACCTGTGGGTTACGCCGTCGACCTGGACGTCTGGAATTTCAGCGGGCGGTGGTGTCAACCACAGCCGATGGCGTACTTGCAGTGACACCTCTGGCTCGTCAGGGATCAGCGCTGCTGAGCACCATGGCGGAAGCTAATGCCTATATCCTGCTTGATGGGGGTACGGCCAGCCTGGAAGAAGGTAAATATGTCCGGGTTGAGCTGTTTGACGGGTTGTTATCGTAGGGCCCGCCTCCGTGCGTGGCCGTGGTGAGCATGTGCGCAAAATTCACCAGAAGCCACGTAGGGCCCGCCTCCGTGCGTGGCCGTGGTGAACATATACGAGGCCGCAGTTAATATGTGCGCAAAATTCACCAGCGTTGCGGACAGCCACGTAGGGCCCGCCTCCGTGCGTGGCCGTGGTGATCATGTACATGGCTGTGGTGAGCATGTACGTGCTACCAGACGAAATCCTAGAACGGAATATCGTCGTCAAAATCATCAAAGCTGTTGCCCGGCTGCGGTGCGGCTTGGGGTGCAGGCGCTTGCTGATAACCACCAGGTGGTTGTTGCGGCCTAGATGTTGGCTGTTGTGGTACTTGTTGCGGTGCTTGCTGTGGTGCCTGCTGTGGTTGTTGGTGCATCGGCTGTTGCGGCGCAGGGGCCGGTTGTTGATACGGCTGCTGATAACTACCCTGCGGGTTGTGCATTGGCGCTTGCTGGGCTGGTTGTTGTGGCTGGCCATAGCCTTGTCCGCCCATTCCTCCTTGAGCCGGTGACGGAGCAGCGGTCGGATTCATCATGCCTGCTGCCCCTTGTTGCGGATAGCCGCTGTTCATGCCACCGCCCATACCATTGTTCATACCCCCGCTCATGTCGCCACCACCATTATTACGATTGTCGAGCATCATCATGTCGTTGCAGACGATTTCTGTGGTGTAACGCTTAACGCCGTCTTTTTCCCATTCGCGGGTTTTCAGACGCCCTTCAAAATAGGCCTTGGAACCTTTTTTCAGATATTGCTGAACGATTTCAGCCAGCTTGCCGTAGACCACCAGGCGGTGCCATTCGGTTTGCTCCACTTTCTGACCGGTTTGCTTGTCGTTATAGCTCTCATCGGTCGCCATTGTCAGGTTGGCAACGGCATTGCCATTGGGCATGTAGCGTACTTCCGGGTCGCGGCCCAGAGTACCAATCAGTGTCACTTTGTTAACGCTGCGACCCATAAGATTCTCCTGTGGTATGTGTAATAGCTTGTGCCAGTTCCTGATCAAACTCGCTGGCCGTCACTTTTAAATAAACGGCCTGTTCTTCAGGTAATTCGGTCAGTTCGGCTACGCCGCTGAGCGCCAGCAAAGCTCGGTGTTGATATTGGGTTAATGGTTGTAGCAAGGCCAACCGCACGCTGGTGAGATGGCGGGGAGGAGGTGTTGCCACCATCAGCAGTCCCCATAACAACACAGCCGCAGCAAAGATGGCAAACACGCTGCTTGCTCCCCAATGGGATAGCACCCAGCCACCAATACTGCCGCCAGCGAAGGCCCCCAGAAACTGCATGCTGGAATAAATGCCCATTGCACTGCCTTTGGCTCCGGCTGGAGCGATTTTGCTGAGCCAGGAAGGCAGACTGGCTTCCATCAGGTTAAAGCCGAGGAAGTAAAGCAGCATCAGTCCGGCCCATTGCCAGAGCGTGGCGGATTGTGTCATTAGCAGCAGAGCGATCAGAATCAGGGTCGCTGCAATCAGCACGACATTTTTCATCTGGCGGCGTTTTTCTGCAATGATTATCAGTGGCACCATCAGGGCAAACGCCAGCAGTAATACCGGCAGGTAGAGGTAACTATGGTGTTCTGCTGGCAGATCAAGTTGTGTGAGCTGCAGTGGAATGGCGACAAAAATGGCCACCATCAAGGCATGGAGTACAAAAACGCCGATATTCAGCGGCCAGAGTGAGCCATTAGCCAGCTGCAATCGAACTTCGCTGAGTACCGCCACCGAGTCGCGGTGATGGGTTTTTGGGGGGGATGGTATCAGTAGCAGGGTCACGGCAATGCCCCCCAGTGCCAGCACGCCAGTGAGTGTAAAAATCAGCGATAATCCACCGATACTCGATAACCAGGGGCCCAGTACCAGGGCAACAGAAAATGACAGGCCAATACTGGCACCAATAAAGGCCATGGCTTTCATCCGGCTCTGTTCATTGGTGAGGTCAGTGACCAACGCCATGATGGCACTGGCAATGGCACCGCCGCCTTGCAGGGCACGGCCAATAATCAGGCCGTAAACGCTGTCAGCATGGGCAGCAATCAGGCTGCCTGCTGCAAAAATCAGCAGCCCGACAACAATGACCGGCTTGCGGCCAATACGATCTGACAGGGCACCTGCAGGAATCTGCAGTAACGCCTGGGTCAGACCATAGACACCCATTGCCAGGCCGAGGAGTTGGGGAGTGGCATCTTTCAGTGTCAGGCCATCCAGCATCAATACCGGAAGTACCATAAACAGGCCCAGCATACGCAGGGCGTAGAGAGCAGCGAGTGATGCGATAGCACGCTGTTGAGCAGATTCAGGTATGGCGGTCATGCGAAGTCCAATGAGAGGAGCCAGCCCTGGCTTCCGGGGTCGGTGACGGCAGTCGGGTTTAAAAAGTGCGCTAGTTTAACAGGAATAACGATCAGTTTTCAGCAATGACGCATGGGAGTCTGTGCTTCCCATTAAATTCCATAAAAACTTGCCAGCACTACAGGCCAGCGCTCTTTTTTTGACCGGTTGTTAGGGTAGAATTATCCGAAACCGCTACGGACAGGATGTCGCCCGTGGTGGTGAGGTTTAGTCAAGGAGAGACGTTATGCATCTGCAAGACGACGCGGGTAGGCGTCATATCCTGTTGTTCGGGCGCCAGAATCTGCAAAATACGGTGTTGCTGGCCTACATCCAGGGTCAACTGGGCATGCATAGCCAGCTTGTACATGAGCTGGTTTGGCCGCCAGCCTGTTTGCCGGCTGATGGACAAACGTTGTTGATGTTTGACACTGATGGTGTTCGTCCTGAACGCCTCGCCAGGGTGCTGGATACAGTCTATGAAAAAGGTGACGACACCTCGCCTGCCATCGCACTGTTTAATGTTCCCCCGCGCCATGCCATGGAATCGTTTGTTTGCTGGCCCAGGGTGTGTGCCTTGTTCTATCGCGATTCAACCCAGCAACAATTGATTCGAGGCGTAGAAGCTGTTTTTAAAGGGGAACTCTGGTTACCCCGAAAGCTGGTGAATGCTCATCTTGAACGTACCCGGCAACGCCCTCGTGCATTTGAACCTCCTCCGGTATCGCTGACCAGTCGGGAATCTGAAATTCTGCATTTGGTAGCGACGGGTGCGACTAATCAGGCTATTGCTGAAATTCTGGAACTCAGTACACATACGGTGAAAACCCATTTGTACAACTTGTTCAGAAAAGTGGGCGTCAAGAACCGGGTACAGGCAATTAATTGGGCCAAGGAACATCTGTCTGTCTGATGTATTTGGTCATGTATACCGATGACCAGGTAAGGGCCGCCCGATATATGGTTCTCTCCTTTGTCTCTGTTTTCAAAGCCGCTAAGCTGGGTGGCACTTGTGCAAGGGGGTTGTGTTGTATGTCGAAACGGATACTGATTACCGGGGCAGGGCGGCGATTGGGCAAGGTGCTGGCGTTGCATTTTTTGCAGCAGGACTGGCAGGTGGTCGGCCACTATAATACGGTCAGCGAGCTACCGGATCATGACAGTTTGTCCTTGTTGCAAGCCAATCTCGCAGACACTGCGGATACCTTGCGGTTATGCCAGCAGTTGCAGCATCAGCCAGCATTTGATGCGGTGATTCATAATGCTTCCTGTTTTGTTCCGGATGCCGCTGGCGGCCATACCCCGGCAGAGCAGGCGGCGCATCTGACGGCGCATCTGAATGTTCATGTTGTGGCTCCGGCCTTGATTACCCAGTGTCTGGAGCATCACTGGAACGCGGGAGCTGCGATGGTGGTACTTGCCGATATTTATGCCGATCTTCCCAATCAACGTTTCAGTGCGTACTGCTCCAGCAAGGCGGGATTGCAAAATTGGGCCTTAAGCATGGCGCAGCGTCTGGCAGGTCGGGTGCGGGTCAATGTGATTCAGCCGGGGCCGATCCAGTTTTTACCGGATCATGATGATGCCTATCGGCAGCGGGTATTGTCACAATCTCTGGTGCCGCATGAACTGGGCTATGGTGCCATCGTCAAGGCATGTGATTATCTGTTGGATAACGAGGCAGTGACCGGGTCGGTGATGCGGGTGGACGGCGGTCGTTTTGTCGCCAATCGTTACGATCAGACCTTTAGTACGGATTGATGTGTGGTGTCATGGGTCAGTACTGGCTGCCAGATTTGCTGCACCCGGCGATAGTAGCTCTCGTCGAGGATCTGGTTAAGACACTCGGGCGCAGCACTGCCTTCGGCGAGAATGTCCAGGTCGATGGTGCGATCCTTGAGTTTGCGAGCAGGGGATTTGGCTTCGCGTCCTAACGTGCGTTCGATTTCCAGTAATATTTCCTTGACCCGAGTGGCGCCCAGGCCAGTACTGATTACCGCCAGCTGATTTTTGAAGGGGTATTGAAAGGTATCACCCACTGGCGCAGTTTCCAGCTCGGGAGAGGTCGCCAGCAGCTCAAAGTGCTGAAGCAGTGCCTGTCGTGCCAGTGGCAAGTGCTCATCCGGGTTTAGATTGCTGCCCAGGCCAAGCAGATAAAATGCCATAACAACTCCCACCGATGAAAAGTTGTACAAGAATGGGAAACCGGTGTGTCAGCTGTCAAGTGATTCTGTTATCCCGGATTCTCGTAAACATTGACGTTGTTGGATAAAACGGTACTGTTAATTACGGGCAAGCTGTTGCTCTGCTTATCGTCTTGATTGTAAAAATTGTAAAGCTATTGGATGCGGCAAGGAGGCTGATATGGAAATTATCTGGCTGTTTACTCTGGTTCTGGCGTTTGTACTGTGTGTTGTTCCGGTTATGGCGTCTGGTGATTATTCCCCCCCTTTGATGCTGGCAAAAGTCTGGCGTGAGTCCCTTGACCCGTCGGCCTATCTGGTTAGCGAAAAGCTGGATGGTGTTCGGGCCTACTGGAATGGCAAGCAACTGCTCAGTCGCAGTGGTTTGCAGATTCATGCACCGGCCTGGTTTCTGGCGCAACTGCCGGAGTTGCCCCTGGATGGCGAACTGTGGGCAGGGCGCGGTTCTTTTGAACGGGTCAGTCTGTTGGTTCGTGCTATCAAGCCGCAGGATGAGGCCTGGCAGGGAGTACGCTTTATGGCGTTTGATTTACCTGACAGTCCGGTGACGTTTACGGATCGCTACTGGTTACTCAAAACCCTGGTAGAGGAGCTGAATTCGCCCTGTGTCGATGTGGTCAGGCAGCAAACGGTTAATGATCAGACCGCCTTGTTGGCCAGGCTCGACAGTGTGCTGGCTGAGGGCGGGGAAGGCTTGATGCTCAAGCGTCGTCAATCGCTTTATCAGGCCCGGCGGAGCGATGATTTGCTTAAATACAAACCCTTGCAGGATGCGGAAGGTACTGTGATCGGCTACGTGCCGGGCAAGGGTAAATACTTGGGTATGACCGGTGCACTGCGGGTATTAACCGATGATGGTCGAGAAATTCGTCTTGGCTCCGGCCTGACAGATGCGTTACGCAAGAACCCCCCTCCCCGTGGAGACCGGGTTAGCTATGCCTTTAACGGTTATACCGCCAATGGGCTACCACGCTTTGCCCGCTTTGTTCGGGTGCGTCCAGAGGAATAAGCGCGGAGCCGATGGTGGTAGACTGACGAATTTAACGATGAGCAGTTTATGGGTCGAGTCGTACAACGGGTGTTGCCAGCCGCATGGCAAGCAGGGCCGTCAGAGCAAATATCACCTGTATTGCAGCGGGTATATGCTGCCCGAGGGGTAACAACAGCCGAGCAAACGCGGTTGTCGCTGCAGCAGTTGTTGCCCTATCACTCAATGAAAGGGGTGCAGCAGGCGGTGAATTTGCTGGTGCAGGTTGTTCAGCAGAATCAGCGATTACTGATTGTTGGCGATTTTGATGTTGATGGCGCGACCAGCACGGCGCTGGCGATTCGCGCCCTGCGCTTGATGGGAGCCACCTCGATTGACTATCTGGTTCCCAACCGCTTTGATTTTGGCTACGGCCTGACACCGGAGTTGGTGGAGGTCGCGGTTAGCAGACGTCCGGATTTGATCATGACCGTCGATAATGGCATTGCGGCCATGGCGGGAGTGGCAGCGGCAGCGGCAAAAGGTATTCCGGTGCTGGTAACCGATCACCATTTACCCGCCGAGCAGCTGCCGAATGCGGCGGCGATTGTGAATCCGAACCAGCCCGGTTGCGCATTCCCCAGCAAGGCTGCCTGCGGGTGTACGGTTGTTTTTTATCTGATGCTGGCACTCAAGGCGCGGTTGCTGGAAGTCGGCTATTTTACCTCGGCTGCGATCGCAGCGCCGAACCTGGTTGAGTTACTCGATCTGGTGGCGTTGGCAACGGTCGCCGATGTGGTGCCTCTGGATTTTAATAACCGGATTCTGGTTGAGCAGGGCTTGCGGCGTATTCGTGCCGGGCGCACGGTAGCGGGTATTCAGGCGTTGTTACAAGTGGCAGGGAAAACCTCGACCCGTGTGGTATCGGCCGATTTTGGTTTCGCTGTTGGCCCGCGCTTGAATGCTGCCGGGCGTCTCGATGATATGGCGTTGGGTATTGAGTGCTTGCTGTGTGATGACCCGGCGCTGGCATTACAAATGGCGCTGCAGCTGGATGAACTGAATCGCGACCGGCGCCAGATTGAAGCAGCGATGGCCGCTGATGCCGAGCGTTTTCTGGCAGTATTGGATACGGGTCAGGCGTTCCCCGCCGGAGTGTGTCTGTTTCACCGAGACTGGCATCAGGGTGTGATCGGAATATTGGCGTCGCGGGTGAAAGAGAAAATTCATCGCCCGGTGATTGCTTTTGCATTGTCCGATACGGGCGAATTAAAAGGCTCGGCGCGTTCAATTGCCGGGTTGCATATGCGTGACGCGCTGGATCTGTTGCACAAACGCCATCCGCAGTTGATGGTCAAGTTTGGTGGTCATGCCATGGCAGCGGGCCTGACACTGGTAGCCGGTGGTTTTGACACCTTTGTTCAGGCATTTGCCGATATTTGCCAGCAGTTACTCGGCGCAGAAGATCTGGCTGAACGTACCGATGTGGATGGTGAGCTGGAAGCCACTGATTTTACTCTGGAGCTGGCGGAACAGTTACGCTGGGCCGGGCCATGGGGGCAGGGATTTCCTCCCCCTGGTTTTAGCGGCCGGTTCCGTTTGCTGCAACAGCGAATTGTCGGTGACAAACATCTCAAAATGCTGGTGCAGCCCGAGAGCGGCGGTGTATTACTGGATGCGATTTGCTTTAATGTCGACCTCGGGCAGTGGCCATCATCGGCTGCTCAGGTGGATATGGTTTATCAGCTGGATGTGAATGAGTTTCGCGGGCGGCAGAGTGTACAGTTGCTGGTGAGTCATTTGTCAGCAGTTGTGTGAATCCGTGAACGGATAAGGAATGTTTCCGCTTTATAACGGCAAGGAGGGCCAGGATGGCTCCAGACAACAAATGTATATCAGCCGATACCGAATGCCCGGTGCCAGATAAAGATAAAGATGGTTATCAGTGGTCTTTGTATCACCTGGCACTGGCGTTATTACTGTTGATTGTGCTGGCTTGGGGCGGCAACACCCAGGCGGAAATCTATCAGTGGCGTGATGACAATGGGCGTCTGCATTTCTCTGATGAACCGCCCCCCAGCGCAGGTATTGACGCCAGCAAGGTTGAACTGCAACCCATATCGGAATACACCAGTGCACCGGAGCACAAGCGGGGTTTGTCATCCTCCTCTTCCAGCTCGACATCGTCTGGATCCGCGTCAAAAGCGGCCCGGGCAGCCCGTGTAGCGGCGGAGCAAAAACGCAAGGCATTACAGCAGCAGCGCTGTGAAAAATACCGCCGTCTTTACCGGAATACGAGTAAATCCCTTACCTCTGATATCAACTATGCCGTTAAAAAGCGCGATAAAAAAAATACCTATCGCGACAAGATCAGGGAATATTGCCATTAAACCGGGCTACTCTGAGTGAATCGGGATGAGAATATTGTCGCTATCAAGAACTATTGCTCTGATACCAACAATTCATTCCGTTTGCATGCCCTAGTCATTTCATCCGGGCTACACCAGAATGCCGCAATTCAGAAAATATATCTGTGCTAACCAGCGGTTGGGTTGCGCATCCGGCTTGATTCAGAGCCTTGTGGATGATCAACCAGCACTGGCAAGCATCGGTTTCGCTTATACAAGAGGACAGTATGAGAAGACATCAGGCAGGTTCGGGTTACCTCAAACTCCCGCTTTTGGCCGCATTGGTTTTAACCCTCAGTGCCTGTCAGGAAGAAGAGCAGCAGGCGGCACCGGCGGCTAAGCAAATGCCACCCACCGGGGTGGACGTCGTTCAGCTTGCACCACAGTCATTTGAACTGGCCGATACCTTGGCCGGGCGAGTAACTGCCTATCGGGTCGCTGAAATACGCCCCCAGGTAACCGGTATTATTCTCAAGCGCTTTTTTAATGAAGGTGCCAAGGTCAAGGCGGGTGACAAGCTTTACCAGATTGACTCAACTCTTTATGAAGCCGAACTATCCAGTGCGCGCGCGCAGTTGGCGGTGGCGGAAGCCAATGCTTACAGTGCACGACTGAAAGCAGAGCGCTACAAGGAATTGTCCCGTACTTCTGCCATCAGCCGCCAGGATGTGGATGATTCACAGGCAAGCTGGAAACAGTCCGAAGCGCAGATCAAACTGGCTGAAGCGGCCGTTCGCAGTGCCGAAATCAACCTGGGTTATACCAAAATTACCGCTCCGATTTCCGGTGTGATTTCGCGCTCCAGTATTACCGAAGGCGCGTTGGTTTCTGCTCAGCAAGAAGGGGCATTGACGGTGATTCGCCAGATTTCTCCGATTTATGTCGACGTTCAAAGCCCGGCCGTCAAGATTATGGGTATGAAGTCTTCGGCATCGTCACTGGACGTCTCCTTGACGTTGCAGGATGGATCGACCTATAGCGAAACCGGCAAAATCCAGTTTACCGATGTGGGCGTTGACCAGGGTACCGGCACAGTGAACATTCGTACCCTGTTCGATAACAAGAACGGATTGTTATTACCTGGCATGTTTGTACGGGCCAATATCGCTCACGATCGGGTCGAAAATGCCATTTTGGTGCCGCAAAAAGCGGTATCCCGCAATCCAGACAGCACCACAACCGTGATGGTGGTTGGAGCAGACAATGTGGTACAGCCGCGTCCGGTGGTCGTCACCCGTGCGGTAGGCGATCAGTGGCTGGTCAGTTCCGGTTTGCAGGTTGGTGAACAGGTTGTCGTTGCCGGATTACAGAAGATTCGAGCAGGTGCAACCGTTGCCCCGCATCTCATTAATGTCTCGGCAGAGCAATAAGGAGTAGCGGATTATGGCCCGATTTTTTATCGACAGGCCCATCTTTGCCTGGGTACTTGCCATCATGATTATGGTGGCGGGTGGACTGGCAGTGGTGAACCTGCCTATCCAGCAATACCCGACCATTGCGCCGCCGTCGGTCAGTATTGAAGCAACCTATCCTGGTGCCTCGGCACAGACGCTGGAAGACAGTGTTACCCAGGTGATTGAACAGAATATGACCGGGCTGGATGGCTTGCTGTATATGTCGTCTAACAGCAGCAGTTCTGGTCGTGCGACCATTACGCTGACGTTTGCGGCGGGTATGGATCCGGATATTGCCCAGGTTCAGGTGCAGAACAAGTTATCGCAAGCGGAACCGCTGTTGCCAGAAGAAGTGCAGCGCCAGGGTGTTGCGGTGAGCAAGGGCCGTACCGGCTTTCTGATGGTGATTGGTTTGGTGTCCAGTGATGGAACCCTGACCAAAAGCGATCTGGCGGACTACGGTATTGCCCAATTGAAAGACCCGCTGTCTCGGGTTCAAGGTGTTGGTGGCATCACCGTCTTTGGTGCCCAGTACTCCATGCGTATCTGGCTGCAGCCTGAAAAACTGACGGCTTATGGTCTGACTCCGCTGGAAGTACGCCAGGCGGTATCCGAGCAGAATAGCCAGTTTCCAGCCGGTGAACTGGGTGGCTTGCCTGCTGTTGCCAACCAGCAGATGAATGCTTCCATCATTGCCCAGACGCGTATGGAAAGCGTGGAAGAGTTTGAAAATATTCTGATCAAGGTGAATCAGGATGGCTCCCAGATACGCGTCAAAGACATCGCCAGGGTTGAGCTGGGGGCTGAAAGCTATTCTGTCGACAGTCGCTACAATGGCAAGCCGGCAACCGGTCTGGGTATTCAGCTGGCCAGTGGTGCCAATGCACTGGATACCGCCGAAGCAGTACGCAAGCGTCTGGCCGAACTGGAACCATTCTTCCCCCAGGGGCTGGAGATTGTTTACCCATACGACACTACGCCATTTGTGAAACTATCGATTGAGGAAGTTGCTCACACCCTGGTTGAAGCCATCGTACTGGTGTTCCTGGTGATGTTCCTGTTTCTGGGGAAATTCCGTGCCACGCTGATTCCAACCATTGCCGTACCTGTAGTACTGCTGGGTACGTTTGGCATCATGGCGATTGCGGGGTACAGCATTAATACGCTGACCATGTTTGGTCTGGTGCTGGCCATTGGCTTGTTGGTGGATGACGCCATTGTGGTGGTCGAAAACGTCGAGCGGGTGATGGAAGAAGAAGGCTTGTCGCCGAAGGAAGCGACCAAACGCTCCATGCAGCAGATAACCAATGCCCTGATCGGTATTGCATTGGTGTTGTCGGCGGTATTTGTCCCTATGGCCTTTATGTCTGGCTCGACCGGGGCTATTTATCGCCAGTTTTCGTTAACCATTGTATCGGCGATGGCGTTGTCGGTGTTTGTGGCCCTGACGTTAACCCCGGCATTGTGCGCTACCTTGTTGCGACCCCATAAACATGGGCATGGTGAATCCGGTTTCTTTGGCCTGTTTAACCGTTTGTTCGGCAAGGCGACGGATAAATACGAAGGCGGCGTTTCGAGAACCCTGCGTAGCCCGATTCGTATGGTGCTGGTGTATGGCGGCTTGCTGGTGGTTATGGCGGTACTTTATGTGCGTTTGCCAGCGTCGTTCCTGCCGGAAGAAGATCAGGGCGTGTTGCTGAACCTGGCGATGCTACCGGCTGGTGCCACGATGGAACGCAACTATGAAGTGATGGATAAGCTTACCGAGCACTACATGAACGAACCCTCGGTTGCTTCCGTGTTTACCGTCTCCGGCTTCAGCTTCACCGGCCAGGGCCAGAACCAGGGCCTGGCGTTTGTCAGTCTGAAACCATGGGATGAGCGTCAATCGCCGGATCAGTCAGTTGGTGCCATTATTGGTCGAGCCTGGGGTGCCTTGAGTCAGGTGAAAGATGCGGTGATTTATCCCATCAACCTGCCGCCGATCATCGAATTGGGTACGGCAACCGGTTTCAACGTCATGCTGCAGGATCGTGGCAATATTGGCCATGACAAGCTGGTTCAAGCCCGCAATATGTTGCTGGGGATGGCGGCGCAAGATCCGCGTTTGGTACGTGTACGGCCGAATGGCATGGAAGATGTGCCGGTGTTCCGTATTGATATCGACTATGAAAAAGTTAAAACCCTGGGGCTTAGCGTCAGTGATGTGAACAGTACGCTCAGCACCGCCTGGGGGTCGGCGTATGTTAACGACTTCCTGGATCGGGGCCGGGTGAAAAAGGTTTACATCCAGGCAGATGCTCCGGCGCGTATGTTACCGGGTGACCTGAACAAGTGGTACGTCCGTAATAACAAAGGCGAAATGGTACCCTTCAGCTCATTCGCAACCACTCACTGGGACTACGGCTCGCCGCGTCTGGAACGCTACAACGGCGTGCCTGCAGTCAATATTCAGGGTGAGTCGGCACCGGGTATGAGTACCGGTGACGCGATGGCAGCGATTGAAGAGATTGTCGCCAAGTTGCCTCCGGGTGTAGGTATTGAATGGACCGGCATGTCCTATCAGGAGCGTATGGCAGGGTCGCAGGCTCCGATGCTGTATGCGCTGTCACTGCTGGTGGTGTTCCTCTGCCTGGCGGCTCTGTACGAAAGCTGGTCTGTTCCCTTTGCGGTCATTCTGGTCGTCCCTCTGGGGGTGTTGGGTGCATTGCTGGCAACGTACAGCCGGGATCTGGCCAATGACGTGTACTTCCAGGTCGGCTTGCTGACGACCATTGGTCTGTCGGCCAAGAACGCCATTCTGATTGTGGAGTTTGCCAAGGCGCTGCATGAAGAAGGAAAACCGCTGGTTGCCGCTGCGATAGAAGCAGCACGCTTGCGTTTACGTCCGATTATCATGACCTCAATGGCATTCATACTGGGGGTATTGCCACTGGCAATCAGTACGGGTGCCGGAGCGGCGAGCCGTCAGGCAATTGGTACCGGCGTGATTGGTGGCATGCTCAGTGCCACCTTCCTGGCGATCTTCTTTGTACCGGTCTTTTACGTACTGGTGATCAAGTTGACCGAATGGCTGAGTGGTAACAAGAAAACCACCTGATCCTGTGCTGTATGTAACATGTCTTATAGCCTGTAAATACCTGTCAACAGGCAACCCGGAACCGGGCGGTGGATTTATCCTCCGCCCGGTTTTATATTGGCGCAGCAATACGCGCACCTCTCTTTCCTGTATCTGTACCCGCACATGCTGCAAGGAACTGCTTATGTTGAGTATGTTGGCCAATCTGCTGAAAGCTCTGAATTCAGAAACCGCCCCCTGGCAAATTTCTCTGGCGCTTTGTCTGTCATTACCTGTAGCGCTGACCCCCTTCTGGGGACTGCATAATTTGCTGATTTTATTACTGGTGTTACTGATTCGTACCAATATCGCCAGTTTCCTGTTTGGCCTGGCGCTGTTCTCTTTATTGGCCATGCTGATCGATCCGCTGTCGGTGCGGCTGGGTGAGAGTTTGCTGGCCAATCCGGCGCTGATTGACACCTGGACGTCACTCTACCAGAGCGACTTCTGGCGTCTGATGGGCTTTAACCACACCCTCACCCTGGGCGGATTTGTTATTGCACTGGTGAGCATGGCCCCGCTGTTTGCGGTGATGCAGGTATTGATCAAACAGTACCGCAGCAAGGTGATGGCCTGGGTTAACAAACTCAAAATCGTGCAGGCGCTGAAAGCGTCGAAGTTTTATTCCATCTACCAGTCAGTGGCGGGGTAACGGACATGTTGAAATGGATTCGCTGGTCTGGACTGATAGGCTTTGCTGCTGTCGTGGCGCTGTTGGCCGCATTTTTTTTACTGGCAGCCGGGCCGCTGGTCAAAATGGCCATCGAAAGTGTCGGCAGCAAGGCGGCCGGTGCCAAGGTCAGTGTTGATAATGTATCTCTGACCTTGTCGCCGCTGGGCTTCGAGCTGCAGCACCTGATGGTTGCCAACGCCGACAAGCCGATGGAAAACCTGCTGGAATTTGACTCCGCTGTTGCAACCGTCGACCTCGGCCCGTTATTGATGGGAAAAGGGATTATTGATGATCTGAGCGTCAACACCCTGCGTTTTAATACCGCCCGGACGACATCCGGGGCATTGGAAAAAAAGGCCGATTCCGGCACCAGTGGCAGCGGCCAGGATCAGGATAAAGAACCCGGTATTACTGAAGCGCTGGTGAGCCAGCTGCCATCGGCAGAAGAAATACTGGCACGGGAATCACTCAAGACCGAAGCCGCAGGCAAGGCGTTTACAGAAACCTTCGATCGTCGTCAGCAACAGCTGGATACTGTTCTGGCAGACGTACCGGACGAAGCTGCCCTGAAGCAATATGAAGTGGAGGTCAAAGCCATCACCACGGAAAAAATCACCTCACTGGATGATTTTAACCAGCGTAAAAAACGCCTGGAAGCTCTGCGCGACCAGTTCAAGGCCGATAAAAAAGCCGTCAATAGCGCCAAGGATCTGATTGGTGAAACACGGGTTGAAATCACCCAGCGACTCAAAGACCTGAAAGCCGCACCGGGTGAAGATCTTGCCAGCATTCGGGATAAATATCAGCTCAACGCCCAGGGTGCCGCCAATCTTAGTGGTTTGCTGTTTGGTAATCAGGCGGGTGAGTGGGCGACCGAGGCGCTGTATTGGTACGAAAAAATCAAACCCTATCTCGCCTCCGGTGACGACGAAGACTCGGAGCCGGAATATCAGCGCCCTGACGGCCGTTATATCCATTTTCCGACCAATAACCCGTGGCCAGAATTTCTGGTTCGCCACAGTGGCATCAGTGCCGAGACCAGTGCCGGTAACCTGGCCATTACCGGCACCGACCTGACCCACCAGCAAGCGGTACTGGGACGTCCGGCGCGGATCGATATTGACGGTGCCGGCCTCAACAAGGTCAAGGGCCTCAAACTTAATATGATTCTGGATCATCGTCAGGCCATCGGCCGCGATACGCTGACTCTGGATGTGACTGACTGGCAGCTGGACAGCGTCAACCTGGGGTTGGGTGATACCCAGCTGGAATCAGCCATGGGTCAATTGCAGGGGATGGCGCAGATCACCAGCGGCAAGGGCAAGGATGAATTATCTTCCCGACTGCAAGGTCAGTTTGGGCAAGCGGCGTTCAGTGGTGCCGGACACACCGTGTTTGCCCAAGAGCTGACACGGGCACTGGCCAGCATCAAGCAATTTACCATCGATGCTCGCGCCAACGGAGAGCTGACCAGTCCGAAACTTGAGTTTGGTTCGGATATCGACAAACAGCTGAATAGCGCCTTTAACCAGCGTCTGCGCGAACAGCAAGACAAGCTGGAAGCCAAGCTGCAAAGTAAATTAAACGACAAAATCAGCGAATACGCTGGCCCCTATGCCGACGACCTGCAGGCTCTGAACACCGCAGATGGCAGCCTGACCGACAAGCTGGCCCAGCTGGAAGACATGGCCCGTGCCGAACTGGAAGACTACGTTGCCGAGCAGAAGCAGGAAGCCAAAGACAAGGCACAAGCCAAAGCAGATGACGAAGCCGACAAGCTGAAATCAAAAGCCAAAGACAAGCTCAAGAGCCTGTTTTAATGACGCTGGCGACTGCACTACCTGTTGTCATCAGCCAGTCCTCGGACTGGCTTGACCCCAATTATATCCGCCCCGACAGGCTGGTGGATCTGCTGGTACTGCCATCACTCAGCCTGCTGGTGGTGGATCACCGTGGCCCATTGGAATTAATGCCGGGCACGATCCGCCAGTTGATTGGACAGCGTCGGCTCTTGCATCTGCACCCGGACATCAGTCGCACGTTTAACCTGATGTATTACCCTGCGCCAGGTGTTGAAGGTGACTGGCATATTGGTATTGCCGCCAGCATTCCAGCGTCGCATAAGGCTGAGTTGTACGCCACGACCTTGCCGGATGGATTCCGATTACATTTGCTGGGTTCAGGTGAGTACGCTCGTGTGCGGATTCAGGGTGGGGAAGCCGGATTGGGGGTGGCGTTGAACTGGCTGATCAACGACTGGCTACCGGCGTCCGGTTATGAACCGGGCGAAGGGATTTGTCTGTTTGAACGGGTCCAGTTCCCGCCGTTTGTGGAGCCGGAAAACGCGCTGGTGGACATTCTTGTACCGGTTGAGCCGCGTTGAAATAACGCGGTTGTATTAATCTCGCTAGCTCCTGGGCTGGCTGTGGCCAGCTGCTTACTGGCCATAATAGCTCTGATTTCCCTCGTTTTATCTCCTTGTTTACCTTCGCCTGGTTATTGCCTGGTTATTGCCTGGTTATTTTATTGCTGCATGCCCGTTGAAGATGGTTCTTCTGGTCACGCTATGGAATATGGGATCGAAACCCAGCAACGCACCCCAACAACGCACCCCAACAACGCACCCCAACAACGCACCCCAGAATCGCAATCCAGAACCGCAACATGGAAACGAACCGTTATCCTGAATTGTCTTGCTTGGGTTGCCTTGTTTGGGCACTTTGTTGAGGACAGATTACAGCCGGGAGAGATGGGGAAATATCATGCAGAATTTCAGTTGGATACGTCGGGTCAAACTGCAGCAGCTGCGCGCCGTGCTGGCACTGGCGGAAAGTCCCAGTCTGGTGCGAGCGTCGGAAAGCCTGAATCTTAGTCAGCCAGCCGTCAGCAAAATACTGCGCGAGCTGGAAACCGACCTGGGTGTGGAGCTGTTTACCCGCACCAGCCGTGGCAGTCACACGACCCCGATGGGCGATATGCTGGTCGAACGTGTACGGGTTATTTTTTCCCAGCTGGAGCGTGTGGCTCAGGAAATTCATGATCTTAATGAGGGACTGAGTGGCCATGTGGTGGTGGGGGTGCTGCCAGCGGGCGGCGCGGATTTTTTACCTCGGGCGCTGGCGAGCCTCTACCGCGCCTATCCCGGCATCCGGGTGACAGTAATTGAAGGCACCTACGACCACCTGATTCCCCAACTTCAGCAAGGTGCTATCGAAATGATCGTCGGGCGTATTCCTGCCTACCGCTTTCGTGACGGTCTCGAAGTGGAGCCCTTGTACGAGGAGAATATTACCTTTGCCGTCTGTCCGCAGCACCCGCTGTTGTCCCGACCTGCCGTGGCTCTGAGTGATTTGTTGGAATGGCCCTGGATCATGCCGCTGGCTGATACCACCTTGCGACAAATGGTCGAAAGTGCTTTCCACGATGCCGGACTGGATTTGCCTGCCGCGCCGTGTGAGTCCATCTCGGTGATTACCAACCGGCGTCTGATTATGGAAACCGATTACATTGCCGCGTTTCCTACCCAGGTGATCCAAACCGATCTGGATACTGGCCTGTTGGCTGCTATTCCGATTAGTCCGGCGAGATCCTTTGGGGCGGTGGGTATCAGCCAGGTAAAAGAGCGACCACTGTCGCATGCGGCCTTGCGTCTGGTCGATCAGCTGCGGGCAACGGCCCGGCGTTATGAATAACACCGCAGGATGGAGATGACGATAAGCAGGCAGGCGTTACTGGTTGAATTCAGGGAGATAGTTACTCTGGTTATGGCGGGGAGCCTATTATTCATTACCAGCAATAGGGAGGGTGTAATACATTAAATCCATAACGTGAACACAGGTTCTGCCCAGCGCTGAAACCCGTGCACGACACACAATAAAAATAAGCAGGAGTTTGACGATGTCTGATATTACCGACGTTCGTTACGTCCGTTTTGGTACCCGTAATTTGCCCGCTGCAATCGATTTTGCCACCCGTATTGTCGGTCTCGAACTGGTGCGCCAGGAACATGGCAGTGCTTACTTTCGCTCCGATGATCGTGATCATACGCTGTGTTATTTCGAAGGCGACCCCGGCGATCATACGCTCGGTTTTGAAGTCAGCGACGTCAGCCAACTGGATTGTGCCGCTGCGGAACTGGAGCAGGATGGCTTGCTGGTGCGGTTTGGAACGCAAGACGAGTGTGAGCAGCGTTATGTCCATTCCTTTCTGACCTTTCATGATCATACCGGCAATAAAATCGAGCTGGTTTGGCGTCCTCATGCCAGTGGCCGCCGTTATTTCCCTTCACGGGATGCCGGGATTACCGGCTTTAGTCATGTCGGCTTGTGTTCGAAAGATCCGGCCCGTGATGAACAGTTCTGGACCAAGGTTTTTAATGCTCGGGTGAGTGACTGGATCGGGCCATCGGCACTGTTACGGCTGGATGCCATTCACCATCGGTTGGCCTTGTTTCCGACCAATCGATCCGGTGTTCAGCATATTAATCATCAGGTTGATAGTATCGATGACATCATGCGCTCCTGGTACTTCTTGCAAGAGCAGGGTGTAAAAGTAGTGTTTGGGCCAGGTCGTCACCCGACATCGGGTGCCCGCTTCCTCTACTTTGAGGGGCCGGAAGGCATGGTCTATGAATATTCCTGCGGGGTATCCGAGGTTGATGAAGCGACCCATCGGCCTCGTCAGTTTCCACTGGAACCGTCCGGGTTCTGCATGTGGGGTTCAAAGCCGGATATTCCTGAGTTCAAGAGTTAAGCCGGGCACACACAGCCCCCGATCACGAGATCTGATTTATGACGACACATCCTCACCCTCTGGAGGAGAGCATTCTTGTGCCTGCTGCCAGCCAAATCCTGGTTCGCCGTGCGGCGCGTGCACTGGATCGCCATGGTCTGGTGCACGCCTACGGCCATTGCAGTACTCGCCTCAGTACCACACATTTTCTGGTGTGCGCACCCAAGCCGCTGGGCACTATCGGGCCACAGGATACTGGCACTGTGGTGTCTATCGACGGTGATTTGCCTGAGCATGTGTTAGGTGAAGTCCGTATCCACCGTGAAATTTATCGCCGCCGCCCGGAAGTGAATGGCGTGGTTCGCAGTATGCCGCCATCAGCGATGTCGCTGTCGGCATTGGGGCGAACGCCTCGAGCCTTGCACGGTATGGGCAGTTACTTTGCCCCTTGTCCGGAACTCTGGGATGACCCACAACTGATTCGGTCTGACGAGGCGGCCAATGCCCTGGCAGATCAGCTTGGTGACGGCAGTGCCATTGTGATGCGTGGCAACGGCGTGGTCACGGCCGCCATCTCGCTCGAAGAGGCTGTTTCATTAACCTGGTATCTCAATGATGCCGCCCGGGTAGAGCTGGATTGCTTGTCGATGGCGCAGGCGGTGCGGGAGTTGAGCCTGGCGGAAGCACACCAGCGAGCGACCCGAAGCGGGCGTATTTTTGAACGTATGTGGGATTACCTGAGCTGGGGAGACCCGGAATGAATCCGCTGGCATCGAGCCTGGCTGCCACTGCTGTTGTCGAAACAGCCACAAAGACACGTGGCGTTAACACTGACCCAACAGGAGTACTGATCATGTTGTCAAAATGGAGTGCCCGGCTGGCTCGGCTAGAGCTGGCGGCAGCCGGTGTGATGCTCACTCTGGTGCTGGGTTTGTTATTGCTCAATATTGTTACGCGGGCGCTTGGTCAGGCGTTGTTCTGGGTGGATGAAGCTGCAGTACTGGCGATGGTATGGATGGCTTTTCTGGCCAGTGCCGCCAGTTTGCATAATGGCACCAATATCGCCATGACCTTGCTGGTTGAGCGTTTGCCAGCCCCCCTGGCACGGCTGATGGACGTCCTGGTGACTTGCATCCTGCTGGTGTTTATCGGCCTGTTGCTGCTGATGCTATGGCGCTGGTTCGACCCTCTGACCCTGTGGCAAATGGATGGCGATTTGGCTGCCTATTCTGCGACGACGTTCAATTTTATCTATGAAGAACCGACGATGACGCTGGGGCTTCGCAAGGTCTGGTTCTGGCTGGTTCTGCCTCTGTTTGCGATGGGTTCCGCATTGCACCTCGGGGTTCGACTGGTCACCAGTCTGCAGGCTTTGAGGTCGACCGGCAATACGCAAGGTACGACCGCTGCTACGTTCACAGGTACTTCTGCTGCAACGGGTGATACGACAGTAAAAGGAGAAAAATCATGGTGATTTCCGGCTTTTTTATACTGTTGGTTATTGGTGTACCGATTGCCTTTCTGTTGGCGATGACAGCACTGATCTATATCTATAGCAGCGGTAACCTGGTACTGCTCAGCTCCTATCCCCAGCAGTTTTTTGGCGGCCTGGAAAACTACGGCTTGCTGGCGTTGCCGCTGTTTATTCTGGTCGGTGAGTGTATGAACGAAGGCGGGATCGCCCGGCGTTTGATGGCGATGGCGATGGCACTGATTGGTTCGGTACGTGGCGGCCTCGCTTATGTGAACCTGCTGTCCAATATGATGATGGCATCCATTCTGGGGTCAACCGTGGCGCAGATCACCATTATGACCCGTGTTGCGGTGCCGGAAATGGAAAGGGCTGGCTATCCCAAAGACATGGCGGTGGCTTTAACCGCAGCGGGTGGGCTGTTGGCACCGATTATTCCGCCATCCATGCTGTTCGTGATCTTCGGGGTCATTGCCCAGATTTCCATCGGCGACCTGTTTATCGCCGGCATCATACCGGGACTGTTGCTGGGGCTGGCATTTTTTGCCCTGCTTGGATGGATGGCTCGTCGCCACGATTTTCCCGCCAATCAGCGTATGAGCTGGCGTCAGCGTCTGGCATCGTTCCGTAACGGACTTGCCGCCGGGCTGGTGCCACTGGCGATTATTGGCGGTATTTTATCCGGCCTGGCGACACCGACAGAATCCGCTGCGCTGGCGGTTGTAGTCGCGGTGCTGGTGGGTCGTTATGTATACGGCGAGTTTGAACTGGCCAACCTTTGGCCAGCACTGCTGCGCACTGCCCAAAGCTCCGCCATTGTGTTGCTGTTGATTGCTGCCGCACAGGTGTTCAGTTGGGTGATTACCTTTGAAAACCTGCCCGGTCTTACAGCAGCATGGTTGCAGGATGTGTCTTCGTCACCACTGGTCTTTTTGTTGCTGGTGACCGGTTTGCTGTTGCTCATCGGTATGATACTTGACCCGATTCCAGCGCTGATTCTGGTTGTGCCGGTATTGCTGCCGGTTGCGACCTCAGTGTATGGCATTAACCCGTTTCATTTTGGTGTCGTGGTTTGCCTGACGCTGGTGCTGGGTTTGCTGACACCACCGGTTGGATCAGCGCTGTTTACCGCTTCTGCCTTGTCCGGTGTCAAAGCCGAGCGTATTGCCTGGCTATTGGGGCCTTATCTGGGTGCCATGTTGCTGGTTGTACTGCTGCTGGTGTTTTTCCCTTTCCTCGTTACGGCGCTGATCTAAGCCAAATAATGTATGAGTAGCGGGTCATCCCTGTTGCTCACCGCTGACCATGGTTTGGTCAAACCTCTCAAATAATAACAATGGCAGCTTGTCTGCCCAGGAGATACAGATGAAAACAATCACGGGTTATCTATCCATGTTGCTGGTGGTGCTACTGCTACCGACAATAGCTTGTGCCGACACCTTGCGGCTGGGGTTGATTACTCCGCCCAGCCATCAGTGGACGCTGGCGGCCAAGGCGTTTGCTGACGATCTGGAAAAGAACAGTGACGGCAAGCTCAAGGTACTGATTTTCCCATCCGGTCAACTCGGCAACGAAGCCCAAATGCTGCAGCAGTTACAGACCGGTGCTCTGGATATGGCCTTTTTGACCGCCGGTGAAATGGCGAATCGTCGACCAGACTTCGCGGCCTTGTTTGCGCCGTACCTGGTGAATACACCGGAAGATGCCATGTTCCTGCTGCATGGGGAAACGGCAACCGGGATGCTGACCGAGCTGAAAACCCTGGGGCTGGTCGGGCTTGGTTATGGTATGGCCGGATTCCGCCAGATTGTGATGCGTAATGAAGTCCACAGCGTGGATGATCTGAAAGGTAAAAAAGTCCGTACGATTCCAATTGAGCCTGAACGTGATTTCTGGACAAAAATTGGTGCGGCACCCACGCCGATTCCACTGCCAGGACTGTACGATGCTTTTGCCAATGGCCAGGTTGATGGCATGCAAATCGATTTTGAAGGCACCTGGAATGCCCGTTACCTGGATTATGCCGGTAGCGTCATTTACTCCTCGCATATGTTATTGCCTATGGTTGGGGTGGCATCAGGCAAACGCTGGAACGGTTTGTCCATCGCCGACCGGCAGCTGATCAAGTCTCTTGTTGGCAAGCATCTGGATAAAGTGTTTTCGATCTACTCCGATCTTGACCAAAGCTATCTGGACAAGATCAAAACGTCGAAGGTTCCGGTCACCAAGGTAGGTCGTGAGTTTTTTGGTGACGCGGTGGATCGCTGGTATCAGGAGTGGCGTGTCAAAGCTCCCGCGCTGAAGGCACTCGAAGCAGAAGCGGCGGCACTGTAGGGTGCTGCTGGATGCAAGGACGCTGTATTAAAACAAACGCCCGTCTGGGCGTTTAGTCATCATCCTCATCATCGTCATCCAGATTACGGGTAATCGGACGATACACTTCAACGCGATCACCGTGTTTTAACGGAGTATCGGGTTTGGCAAGCTTGCCAAAAATACCGACGCGCTGCTGGTCGAGATCGATGTCGGGGTAGTTGTTCAGCAAGCCGGATTGGGCGACCGCTTCGGCCAGCAGACAGGGCTCTTCGACGTCGAGTTCAATCCAGGGCTGGTCGTTGCCAATGGCGTAAATAACGCTGATGTGCATGGCGTGTTCCTTCAATATTTAATCCGGCTTTTGGCGTTACGTTGGTTTGGGTAACTCAGCAGTGGCTCTGGATCGTGACCAGTCCATTGTTCGTGGAGGCTGGCAGGCGACGGTCTATCATGCGTTTGATCACGATCAGAAACCCCAGCGCCATAAAGGCACCCGGTGGCAATATCGCCAGCAGGATACCGGAGTAGTGGGGAATAACTTCTGTCTCCAGCCAGGCAAAGTGGCTGCCGAGCAACAGTGAGGCATTGGCGAACAGGGTGCCGGTGCCGAGTATTTCGCGCATGGCACCAACCGCAACCAGTACCCAGGTAAAGCCCAGTCCCATGGAGAGGGCATCGGCCGCTGCCAGAGCCACCGGCTGTTTGCTGGCGAAACTTTCGGCGCGACCGAAGATGGCACAGTTGGTCACAATCAGGGCGATAAATAACCCGAGCACCTTGTACAGATCGTGGAGAAAGGCGTTGATGGCCATATCCACCATGGTCACAACGGTGGCGATCAATACAATTAATACCGGTATCCGTACTTGCGGGCTGATCACGCCGCGTACCGCTGAAATCATGATGTTAGTCAGCAGCAGCACGGCGAGGGAGGCGATCCCCATACCGAGGCCGTTGGTAGCGCTGGTAGTGACGGCCAGTAGCGGGCAGAGGGCAAGCATCTGCCCCATGGCAACGTTGTTGTCCCACATGCCTTCACGAAAAATCTGCCGATAATGGTTCATATCATGCTCTCCTGTTCATTGCCGTCATGACGCTGGCTGTTGTTGACGCCACTGGTTGAGTAGCAGCAAGCCCTGATGCACGCCTTTAACCACGGCTCTGGGGGTAATGGTGGCACCGGTAAACTGGTCGAAGCGGCCACCGTCCTTTTGTACGGCCCATTGCTGTTCCGAGGTATTGGCGAGAGATTTGCCGTCAAAGCCGGTGATCCAGTCGCTTTTGGGGCGTTCGATCTTGTCGGCCAGCCCCGGAGTTTCCTTATGGCTGATGATACGGACGCCCAACAGCTCGCCCTCCGGCGTGGTGGCCAGAATCATGTCGATGATACCGCCCCAGCCAGCAATGCTGAGCTGCAGTGCCAGAGCCGTGATTTCGCCGTTCCGCCGCGCCAGCATCAGCGTGGCCGGGCCGTCCAGCGCCGGGCTGGAAAGCTGCGCGGTATCACTGAGCGGATCATTGTCGTAATAACTCTGTGGCAGCACCTGCGCCAGCATGGCGAGTTTGTCCGCTATCTGGTGGTCTGCGATCGACTGCTGGGTGCCCAGGTTACCGACCACCAGCAGCAGGCTGACGATGGCGCAGGCTCCACCCAGTAACAGTGCCTGATACAGTGGCTGGTCGCGCCAGGACGGCTGCGGTTGTTTTATCGGCTGCTCGAGTGGTTGTTCCATGTCATACCACCTTGCGCTGTGCCGGTACGTGTTTGATGGCGTCGCCGGAGCGGCGGCGGCCATAAGCTCGGGGTTTGGTCACGCGGTCGATCAGTGGCGCTAACGCGTTCATCAGCAGAATGGAAAAGGCAACGGCTTCCGGGAAGCCACCCCAACTGCGAATAGCAAACAGCAGGACGCCGCAACCGGCTCCGAAGATCAGCTTGCCGACGGGTGTTGAAGGTGAGGTAACGTAGTCCGTAGCGTAGAAAAAAGCCCCGATCATGACGCCGCCAGAAGTGAGGTGGAACAGCGCTCCGGCGTAGGCTTGCGGGTTACTGAGCTGTCCGAGCCAGGCCAAAAAAGCCAGCGAACCCAGCATGGATACCGGAATATGCCAGCTGATGGTTCGGGTAATCAACAACCACAGGCCGCCCAATAGCACCAGCAGTTCAGAGGTTTCCCCCAGACTGCCACGGGTAAAGCCAAAAAAGGCATCGTAGAGGGAAAAGTTTTGGCTGAGCATAGCCTCCAGGTCGGCACCTCCGGCGGCGGCAGCCTTGCTGGCCCCCAGCCAGGTGGCACCTGTGATACCGTCTGCAGCATCACTCATCCAGGGTTGACCAGCAAAGATAATACCAAACGCATCGGCCAGCCCCGGCGCATTAGCACTGTCGATAGGCATCACGTTCACCCAAGTGGTGAGCTGTACCGGGAAGGAAATCAGCAAGGCGATACGTGCCAGCAGGGCCGGGTTAAAGACGTTCTGGCCAATACCACCATAAATCTGTTTGCCGATGGTAATGGCAAAAAAAGCACCACCGACACCAATCCACCAGGGTGCCCAGGGTGGCAGAGTCAGCGCCAGCAACCAGCCAGTGAGCAGGGCCGAGCCATCCCCGAGTCGACTTAACGGCTGTTGTTGCAAATACAGACAGGCCAGCTCGGTCAGGATGGCAGCCAGACAAGTGGTGACAAATAGCACCAACGCTGGCCAGCCAAAGCAGTAAAATCCCCATAAACTAACGGGCGTCAGTGCCAGGCACACGCGCAGCATGATGCGATCAATACTGGAGCGGTCATGGGCATGAGGTGAAGCAGTGGGGTTGTACTGGACGTCGGCTGTCATGGTTATGCTCCCGCGTTGTCGGTGGTGGAAGCCGCTTCGGCTGTGTCAGCAGCGGTAGTGCTGCTGGCATCTGCAGCGGGCTCGGCTGTTTTGCGCGGTTTTTTGACTTTGGCTTTTTTAGCCTGTTTCGCTGCTTCCTTGGCAGCGGCTTCTGCTTCCAGTCGCTCCTTGCGGGCGGCCATCAAATCCTGGGTATAGGTCAGCTTTTGCTGGCTGGCACGGCTTTCGGCCAGTTCGCCCTTGGCGTATTCAAAGTACTGCACCAGTGGAATATGAGAAGGGCAAACATAGGCGCAGGAACCGCACAGAATGCAGTCACGCAGTCCGGCATCCTGAGCACTGTCGAAGTCGTCCTGCTTTGAGCTGCGTGCCATCTCCAGCGGCAACAATCCCATTGGGCAAGAATCAACGCAGCGGCCACAACGAATACACGGCGATGGCATGTGTTCATTGACTTCGGCACGGGTCAGAGCTAATACCCCAGAGCTGCCCTTGATCAGGGGGACGTCGGTGGTTGGCAGTACCTGGCCCATCATCGGGCCACCCATCAGTAGCCGTGCCGGGGTGGCGATCAGTCCGCCACAATGCTCAAACAGATGCCTGATGGGGGTACCCAACAGAGCTTCAACGTTACGGGGTTCGCCGATACAACCGCCAGCAACCGTGGTGATCCGGGAAATCAGCGGCTTGCCATAAATCAGTGCTTGCTGAATGGCGTATACCGTGGCGACGTTGTGCACCAATACCCCAATGTCGTTGCTGCGTTTGCCCGCAGGGACTTCCAGTCCGGTCACTGCCTGAATCAGCTGTTTGGCGGAACCCATGGGATAGCGGGCAGGCACCACCACGATCTCAATCGCACCGACATTGGCGGCGGCTTCTTGCAAGGCCGCAATCGCCTGGGGTTTGTTGTCTTCAATGGCGATGACTGTGCGATAGGCTTCAATGATGTAGCGCACCAGACGGGCACCCTCGACAATCTCGACGGCGCGTTCACGCATCAGCCGGTCGTCGGTGGTCAGGTAAGGTTCGCATTCACTGCCATTCACAATCAGGGTCTTGATTTCGAAACGGCGGCCCTGACGCAGTTTGATCGCAGCGGGGAAAATCGCGCCGCCCATGCCGACAATACCAGCCTGTTCCACCAGTGTGGCCAGCTCTTCCTGAGGCATGGCAAACGGATCCGGCGGCGGTGTCAGCGCGATCCATTCTTCCTGGCCATCCGGTTGCAGGATAATGGCTTTGGCTGGCAAACCTGACGGGTGGGGCATGGTGATCGTGTCGATAGCCGTAACCGTACCGGACGTCGGGGCGTGAATATTGGCAGAAAAACGCCCTGCTGCGGCGGCAATCCGCTGGCCCTTGAGTACTCGCTCACCGACCTGTACCAGTGGCTTGGCGTCTTCACCAGAATGCTGGCACAGCGGCAGCCAAAGCGTGTCGGGCAAGGGCAAATGGCTGTTGATTTCAAAGCGGGCACTGTCAGCCTTGTGGCCGTCGGGGTGCACGCCGCCGCGAATGCGGCCGAGTCCGAATAACATATCAGGCGGCCTCTGGTTTCGACCAGTGCCAACGCTCCAGCGTCACAGGTTGTGTGGTCAGGCTGATGCAGTCTTCAGGGCAGGCTTCCATGCATTGGCTGCAACCGGTGCAGGCCTTGGAGACGACGACGTGGATCTGTTTGCTGGCCCCGACAATGGCATCGGTAGGGCAGGCTTTGTAACAGCGGGTGCAGCCGGTACACAGGGTTTCATTAATGGTGGCCAGTTGTGGCTCCGGAGAATCTCCCAGAGTGGAAAGGTCGATATCCAACAAGCGGGCGAGGTTTTCAGCCAGTGCCCGGCCACCAGGAGGACAGCAAGTGACATCGGCATTGCCGCTGGCGATGGCCTCTGCTGCTGGTGTACAGCCAGGAAATCCGCATTGGCCGCACTGGCTGCCAGGCAGCATTTGTTCGATTTCTTTCATCATCGGATCGTCTTCGCCAGTGGCAAAGTATTTGGCTGCCAGACCAAGCAGGCCTCCGAGAACCAGGCCTAATAGAGTGAGTACCAGAGTTGCGATCAACATAATGCCTCCGAAGATCCTGTTTGCCGGTCTGCCCCGGCGTTTGGGTGGTAGGTGAAAAACAGCTGCCGTTCGAGACGGCAGACTCAGATCATTCCGCTAAAGCCCATAAATACCAGCGACAACGAGCCAGCCGTAACCAGGCTGATCGGTGTACCGCTGAACAGCTCGGGCACATTGGCCAGTGCCAGTCGTTCCCGTAGTCCGGCAAACATCACCATGACAATCACAAACCCGAGTGCCGAACCGAGACCAAACATCAGGCTTTCGACCAGATTGTGTTGTTCGGTGATATTCAGTAAAGCAACGCCCAGCACTGCGCAGTTGGTGGTAATCAACGGCAGGTAAATGCCCAATGCCTTGTGCAGCAGCGGGCTGGCCCGGCGAATCAGTACTTCGGTGAACTGCACCACGGCAGCAATAATCAGGATGAAGGACAGAATGCGCAGGAATTCAATGCCCAGTGGTTGCAACAGCCAGTGTTCAATCATCCAGCTGCACAGCGCCGACAGCGTCAGTACAAAGGTCGTCGCCAGACTCATGCCCCAGGCGGCTGATACATTGCTGGATACCCCCATCAGTGGGCACAGACCAAGGAACTTCACCAGTACGATGTTGTTGACCAGCGACGTGCTGACCAGAATCAACAGATATTCCATAAGGCCTCCTGAATCTCGGGCGGGTCTGTCGTATCAGCTCAAAATTGCATTTCCTGTGCCACGGGATTGGCCGTAGCTGCTGTTGTATCGAAGCGACAAAGGAATGACTGCAAATGGTGCGCAAAGGCTTGAAAACAGGGCATTTGATTGAAAAACGACAAAGATTTTGTTTGTCGTACTTGCGACAAACAGTAAAAAACCGGGAAATGCCATTGTTGCATTACTGACAAATGTTCGCGGCATTGTCGGGCAATTGACAGAGAACATGGGCGTTACGGTTAATTATTGTGGCGGCATGCTCCTTGCTCCTACCAGAGGGTGTACCAACACGTCACCGACCAGGAGCTGTTATGAGTAACGTCAGACTCTCGCCAGAACAGGCCGCCGCCGCCAGGCTCGAAGAAAAGGGGTTGGCAGAAAAAGGCATCAGCGATATTCACCCGGAAGGTGTGCTGTTGCCCGAGGAGGTATTTTTTCAGGCGGTAGAACATTCGCCTGTGGCCATTTCCATTACCGATCTGAAGGCCAATATTCTTTACGTTAATCGTGCGTTTACTCAAGTGACGGGGTACGGCGAAGACGAAGTGTTAGGGCATAACGAATCCATCCTCTCCAATCACACCACGCCTCGTATTGTCTATCAGGCGTTATGGGGCCGGTTGGCGCAGCAGAAATCCTGGACCGGCATGATGCTGAACCGGCGCAAGGACAAGCGCCTGTACCTGGCCGAGCTGACGGTCGCGCCGGTTATCAATGAAAACAACGACACCATCTATTACCTCGGCATGCATCGTGACGGTTCCGACATGCACGAGCTGGAACAGCGGGTGATGAACCAGAAGCTGATGATGGAAGCGGTACTCAATTCGGTGCCTGCCTCGGTGCTGGTGCTGGATGAACACCACCGTATTGTCTCAGCCAACCCCAGCTTCCGTGCCTTGGCGGCGGATTTGCTGCGCGATGAACCACTGGAAACCGTCGTCAACGTGATCGGCACCAAACTGGGCAGTGCCTATCATCAACTGCTGGAAGATCGCCGCAGTTTTGACGACAAGGAATTCTCGCTGGATTACGGCCGTAGCCGGGGACGCTGGTACTCCTGTTTTGGCACCACCATTGATGTGAAGTGTGAGGAAGCCGACGGCTTCTTTGAACAAACTGTGCGCCACTATGTGTTGTTAATGATCAACGACATTACCGATATACGGCGTCGCCAGGAGGAAGTGCATCTGAATGCGCTCAAGGCGCTGATGGCGGAAGAAGATCTGGTGCAAGGCATGCGGGAAACCGTCAATGGCGCGATTCACCAGATGCAGGGTCCGGTTAATCTGCTCGGAACCGCCGTCAGCATGTTGCAGCGGCGCACAGGTGCTAACCGGGATGACGCCTTGCTGGGAGCGTTGGAGGAAGCGCTGACTGCCGGGAACGGTGCCATGGACAGTATGCGGGATGCCATGCCTGCTGCGCTGGAAGAGAGCAAGAAACCGGTCAATATTAACGAGCTGCTGCGGGAGTCGCTGGCATTGTCTACTGAACGACTATTGGCACAAGGAATTACCGTTGACTGGCAACCGGCATTGCAATTGCCCGCAGTGATCGGGCGGGAACGGCGCTTGCGCAGCATGTTCAAGCAACTGCTCGACAACGCCGTGGACGCCATGAGTGAACGCACGGTGCGCCATCGCGAGCTGACCATTATTACCCGTAGTGAAACGGGAGGTGTGTGCTGTGAAATTATCGATACCGGGCCAGGTATCGCCCCAGCCTTGCAACTGAAGGTCTTTGAACCCTTCTTCAGTACCAAAACCTCCGGCAACGGCTGCCGTGGTATGGGACTGCCCATGGTGCACGATATCGTCACTGATCATTCAGGTACGGTGCATATCGACCTGTCCCACCGAACAGGATGTCGCGTTGTTGTGCGACTCCCGTTTATCTCGTCGCATTAGGAGGCCAACGTGATGACAACCTCCCGATTAGCGGCTGGTGGCAAGCGTGTTAACAGTAAGGCTGAGTTGATGGAGCGGCAATTCCGCTGCCTGGCGGAAGTCGCCGGAGTGCTGTCGGAAGCTCGCACCATTGAGGAAACGCTTACCGGAATTCTGGGCATCCTGCATAATCATTGTGGCTTGCAGCATGGTGTGGTCAACCTGTATGACCCCGAGAACAGCACACTGCAGGTCGGTGCCGTGTACCGTGAAAATGACGGTGGCGGCAAGACACCATCGGTCAAGTATCAGCCTGGCGAAGGGATCGTGGGGCGGGTGCTGTCGAGCAATCAGTCGATCGTACTGGGGCGTATCTCCAGTGAACCGAGATTTTTAGATCGACTGGAACTCTACGATCTGGAACTGCCATTTATTGGTGTGCCGATCCGGGATGGCAAAGGCAAGGCGATCGGCGTACTGGCCGCCCAGCCTGATGTTCCCGCCGATGACTATCTGGCTGAACGCACCGAGTTTATGACGGCGGCAGCCAATTTGCTGTCGCAAACCGTGCGCTTGCTGGTGAACCAGGAAGAAGGCCAGACCATTGCCCGTGAGCGCGACGAGCTGCGTCGGGAAGTACGGGTAAAATACGGTTTTGACAACATGGTTGTCGGCCACTCTGATGGTATGCGGCGGGTGTTTGATCAGGTGCGTCGGGTGGCCAAATGGGACAGCACCGTGCTGATTCTGGGGGAATCCGGTACCGGCAAGGAGCTGATCGCCAACGCCATCCACTACAACTCGCCCCGGTCACACAATCATTTTGTCTGCCTGAACTGCGCCTCCTTGCCAGAAAATTTGCTCGAATCGGAATTGTTTGGCCATGAAAAAGGCGCGTTTACCAATGCCATCAAGCAGCGCAAGGGCCGTTTTGAACAAGCCGACGGGGGCACCTTGTTCCTGGATGAAATTGGCGAAATCTCCGCCCTGTTTCAGGCCAAACTGTTACGGGTGTTGCAAGAAGGCGAACTGGAGCGGGTCGGGGGTGGCCAGACCATCAAGGTCAACGTACGTATCGTTGCTGCGACCAACCGCAATCTCGAAGAAGAAGTTGAAAAAGGCCGCTTCCGCGAAGATCTCTATTACCGTCTTAATGTCATGGCGATCCAGCTGCCACCACTGCGAGAACGGCTGGTGGATGTGCCGGAATTGGCCACCTTCCTGCTCGACAAGGTATCCCGCCAGCAAGGTCGCCCCTTGCGCTTGACTGACAACGCCATTCGCATATTGATGAGCCATGACTGGCCCGGCAATGTGCGACAGTTGGAAAACTGCCTCGAACGGGCAGCAGTGATGAGTGAAGAAGGGGTGATCGACAGCGACGTGATTGCGCTGCCAGATCATCAGCGCCAGGGTAGTGTCAGTACCGGCAGTGGCAGTACGGGCTACAGCAGTCCTGCACCGGCAACAGCCTCCAGCGTTGATCTCGACAATCCTGAAATGGATGAACGCGAACGCCTGATCGCAGCTCTTGAACAAACCGGCTGGGTGCAAGCCAAGGCAGCTCGTTTGCTCAATATGACCCCGCGTCAGATTGCCTATCGGATCCAAACCATGAAAATCAATGTGCGCAAACTGTAGGGCCAAGGTTCCGTGCTCTGCCGTTGCGCCGAATGCGCTGCTGATGTGCCAGGTTCTCATCGGTACGGCTGGAACGACTGCCGACGGTGGGGCATTGCTACATCATTGAACATTCCTGCCTTTGTACCCTACACCACAAAAATACTCCCTGATGTGCTGTATGTAACACGACAAATTGCCAGTTGAAAATGTAAAAAATCAATGAAAACAACGGGTTGTATTTAGGCATTGGCATTGCATCGATCTGTTAGCAACCGGCCCACCCGGGTTATCAGAGATTCACCTGCCGCAGGCAGGTCACAATGAAGGAGCTGAGACCATGCAACTGACAGTGCTTGGACAAGACGAAAGCAACGAGGCGGCAGCAGCAGAAAGCAGCAGCTGCGCCTCTGGCTCGTGCGGCAGCGATAACGACCAAATGTCGCAGCTGCCTGATGCAATTCGTGACAAGGTAAAAAATCACCCGTGTTACTCCGAAGAGGCACACCACTACTTTGCTCGTATGCACGTAGCGGTCGCCCCTGCCTGTAACATCCAGTGTCATTACTGTAATCGCAAGTATGACTGCTCCAATGAATCTCGTCCCGGAGTGGTATCTGAGGTATTGACCCCAGAAGAAGCCGTGATGAAAACCAAGGCCGTGGCGGCCAATATCCCGCAAATGACCGTACTTGGCATTGCTGGCCCTGGCGACCCGTTAGCCAACCCTGAACGCACGTTCGAAACGTTCCGTATGCTGAGCGAACAGGCTCCAGACATCAAACTGTGTGTCTCCACCAATGGTCTGTCGCTGCCGGATTCGGTTGAAGAACTGGCGAAGCATAATATCGATCACGTCACCATCACCATCAACTGCGTAGACCCGGCTGTTGGTGCCAAGATCTATCCCTGGATCTACTGGAACAACAAGCGTATCTACGGCGAAAAAGCCGCCAAAATCCTGATTGCCCAACAGCAAAAAGGCCTGGAGATGCTGGTTGAACGCGGCATCCTGGTGAAGGTTAACTCGGTGATGATTCCTGGTGTGAACGACGAACACCTGAAAGAAGTTTCCCGTACGGTCAAATCCAAAGGCGCTTTCCTGCACAACGTCATGCCGCTGATTTCTGAATCTGAGCACGGCACTTTCTTCGGCATCATGGGCCAGCGTGGGCCAGAGCCGGAAGAGCTGCAAGACCTGCAGGATGCCTGTTCCGGTGACATGAACATGATGCGTCACTGCCGTCAGTGCCGTGCTGATGCGGTTGGCCTGTTGGGTGAAGATCGGGGTGAAGAGTTCACACTCGACAAGATTGCCGCCATGGACATCGATTACAACGCGGCGATGAAAACCCGAGCCGTTGTACACGCCGGTATTCTTGAAGAACTGGACGAAAAAGAAGCCAAGCGTAGTCGTCTGGCAGCAGTTTCCGTCCCCTCTGCGGAGAATACGATCTCCAGCAGTCTGCGTCCGGTATTGATGGCCGTAGCCACCAGTGGAGGTGGTTTGATCAACCAGCACTTTGGCCATGCGACCGAATTCCTGATCTATGAAGCCTCACCCAAAGGCGTGCGCTTTATCAGTCACCGCAAGGTTGATCAGTACTGTGTTGGTGATGACGCTTGTGGTGAAAAAGAAAGTGCCCTGGCCGGTTCCATTCGCGCCCTCAGCGGTTGTGAAGCGGTGCTTTGTTCCAAGATTGGCTACGAGCCATGGTCCTTGCTGGAAGACGCGGGAATCGTGCCTAACGGTGAACATGCCATGGAGCCTATCGAAGAAGCCGTGCTGGAGGTCTACAAGGAAATGGCCGCCAACGGTCAACTTGATGACGCGGCTGAATCTGCACCGGCAGCAGAACGGGTCTCTGCCTGAGTCATAACCCGGCCGGGGAATACCCCGGCCATCCACTGCACCCTCGGAGGTTAGCATGGCGTTATCTATTGTTGATTCCTGCGTGAACTGCTGGGCCTGTTACGACGTATGCCCCAGCGATGCCATTTACGAAAGCAAGCCGCATTTCAAAATCAATGCCCGCAAGTGTACCGAGTGTGAGGACGACTACGCCCAGCCTCAGTGCGCCAGCATTTGCCCGATTGAAGAAGCGATTCTTGATGCCAGCGGCATGGCGATTAACCCGCCAGGCTCATTGACCGGTATTCCGCCAGAAAAAATGGCTGAAGCCCTGAAAGAAATCCAGGCCCGCTAACGGTCGTAAGAACTCGTCGCAACAGGAGATTGTATCGTGCTGCATTTTTATGAAAAACCAGGCTGCATCAATAATACCCGCCAGAAAAAGATTCTGCGCGAAGCCGGTGTTGACGTGGTTGAGCATAACCTGCTCACCACTCCTTGGCAGGCACAGCAGTTGCGACGTTTTTTTGATTCCTTGCCGGTGAGCGAGTGGTTCAACCGCTCGGCACCCGCCGTTAAAAACGGTCAGATCGACCCTGAACACTGTACGGCAGAGCAAGCAATGGCAGCGATGATTGCCGAACCGCTATTGATCCGACGGCCGTTAATTCAGCTGGAAGGTTGGTATCGCTGCGGTTTTGACTGGCCCCGTTTACAGCAGCAGCTGGGGCTGGGCGCTCGCAGCCGCGAAGAACTGGATGTTCCTGATGATATTGAAGGCTGTGCCAGCCACCACGCTTCGGGGAAGAGCTGCACGGTTCCCGGCAGCATAACAAACAGTCGTACCCAGACAGGAGAATACGCATGAACCTGGCGGTGACTTTACGTCCAACACTCTGGCGACAGATTGTCATCCAGCTGTTGCCAATGGCCAATAGTGAGCGGCAACCCCTGCGTGCCAATACCAGTCGCTGGTTAGGACAAATGCTGCGTGGTCAGCGTCAGGGACGTACCTGTCTGCCGTACTACCTGGGTCTGAAGCCGGTCGATTTTCGCTGGTTTATGCATCGCTACCTGCATGGCCAAAACCGTTATCAAAGCCTGCCGTCGCCACGCCAGCAAGACCGTGACAATCTGCGTCACGATACCGACTTGCGCCAGCAACTGCTGGAAATGCGTGAGGACGAATGGCAGGAAATACGCCAGTTGCTGCTGCAATACCGGGCTGGCAAGGACGATAGCGAATTGCTGATGGCTGATATCGTCGCTGCGGGTTGTCTTGGTGGCGAACATCTCTGGCGTGACCTCGGCTTGCTCAATCGCAGCGAGTTGAGTGCCTTGTTGTCGCAGAATTTTCCTCAGCTGGTGGCCGCCAACGATCGCGACATGAAGTGGAAACGATTCTTTTACAAGCAGTTGTGTGAAGCCGGTGGCGGTTATGTTTGTCGCGCCCCCAGCTGTGATGAATGCACCGCGTATGCCGACTGTTTTGGCCCTGAAGACTGATTTCGAATGACCCATTAATCCATCAATGACCATTTTTCTGGAAGAGGAGATCACCATGACTCAATGGCAAACCCTGTCCGTTACCGAAGCTGAAGCGATGTTATATGACGGCCCTATGTTGCTGCTTGACATGCGTGATTTCCGTTCTTATCTGTCGGGTCATCATCCTGCTGCGCTGCATCTGAATGACAGTAATTTGCGCGCCTTGATCAAACATACCGCGCGCTCCGTGCCGGTGTTGATCTACTGCTATCACGGCCACGCCAGTCAGGATATGGCACAGCTGTTCAGTGACTTCGGCTTTACCAGCTGTTACAGCCTTGATGGTGGCTATGAAGCCTGGTATCCGAGCATCAGCCGTCCGCTTGATGCTATCAGCCACGAACTGTGTGGCTGGCTGGTCGACAACGAATTTGATCCGACCAATCTTGACCAGCGTGGTGACAACCAGAACACAGCGCTGATGCAGGCTTGTCGGGAAGGTAATTTTGCCATCGCCCACGAGTTGGTGATGGCCGGTGCGGGTATCGATCTGGTTAACAAGGATGGTAATAACGCCCTCTGGATGGCATGCCACAGTAAAAACGCTCGTATCGTCAAACTATTGCTCGATAACGATATTGATATGGACCAGCAAAATGACCACGGTGCGACGGCGCTGATTTACGCCGTTTCTATTGGTCATAACCCACTGGTTGCACAACTGCTGGAGGCCGGTGCTGATACCTCACCGACCACGCTGGATGACTTCTCGGTACTCGACGTTGCCGCCAGTACCAGTACCTTACGCCTGCTGCAACACCACATTCTGCCGGATAACCACCCGGTTAATCGCTTTGTCGCCTGAGGGAAACCACCATGAGCACCACCGATATTATCCAAACCATCAATAAGCAAATCACCAGCAATCCGGTACTGATCTATATGAAAGGCACACCGGAAGCGCCGGAATGCGGTTTTTCTGCGGCGGCAGTCAAGTCACTGCAAGCAACCGGTGCCGACTTTGCCTATGTCAATATCCTGCAAGCACCATCGATTCGGGAGCGCCTGCCGAAGGTTTCCAACTGGCCAACCTTTCCCCAGTTGTTCGTTAATGGCGAACTGGTTGGAGGTAGTGACATTGTTTGCAGTATGGCAGCGGATGGCTCGCTGAAAACACTGCTGCAAGAAGCCAACGTCAGTGCCAGCGCTGAATAACAGGACGTCATTATGGAAACCAGTGAAGTTCGTCAGCGTATCCTGCAGGCTCTGGAAGATCCGGATGCAAGCATCGAGATAGACGGGGCGGACTGCAATTTCACCGCCCGAGTGGTCAGTCAGGTCTTTGATGGCCTGCGACCAGTGCAACGGCAGCAACGTATCCTGGCGGCTTTCAGTGAATCGCTGGCCACGGGCGAGTTACATGCCCTGACGGTGGAAGCGTTTACCACGATGGAGTGGCAAGCCCGTGCACCGGGTGGTCTGACCCGATTGATGTAATGGCGGCCCACGGTATGCCGTGGGCTTGCAGCCTGGCTACGATAAGCCAGGTAATGCACCTGCGTTGTAGCACCACGGCATGCCGTGGCAAGCGTGGTGAGGTGCCCAGTTATGATGAGATGACATGCCGTTTGGCCGACTCGTCGGCACCCAATAATGAGATGGAGACTAGCGATGAGTGAATTACCGCCTATCAGCCGCGAAGCGGCTCTTCGAATAGCCATGGCTGCCCGCATTCTGCCGGATATCAGCATTGGCCAGTTGCTGGATATTCTTACCCGCCGAATAGATGGCGATCTGTCGGAAGAATCTCTGGCGACGATCACGGTCACGGATTTGAAAACCGGCTTTGGCAGTGCCGATGGTGAAGAGGATGGTGAAGACATCAGTCTTGGCCTGCCAGCTATCAAGGAAGCCGTACGGATTCTTTGGGGTGAGAATGAAGAGGAAGATTTGCCACAACCCGTAGCGGGAGCCGGTGATATGCCCAATTCCATCCGGGTGGCTGTGGCTTCCAATAGTGGCGAGTTGCTCAACGGCCATTTTGGTTCCTGCCTGCGTTTTCTGGTGTATCAGTTGAGTGCCAGCGAATTTCAGCTGGTGGACGTACGTTCGGCGCTGGAAGCTGACTTGTCGGATGATCGCAATGCCTTTCGCGCTAGCCTGATCAATGACTGTCAAGTGGCGTATGTGCAATCGATAGGCGGCCCGGCTGCAGCCAAGGTCGTGCGTGCGGGCGTATATCCGATCAAGCAAAAAGACGTCTGCGAGGCCAGTGAGGTACTTATGCGTTTGCAGGGGGTGATGGAAAACTCTCCTCCGCCCTGGCTGGCCAAGATTCTGGGCGTATCAGCCGAAGATCGGGTACGGTTCGCTAAAGAAGCTTGAAGGGGACATCTATTTAATCCTCTCTGCGCGAGTGTTGATCGGTGATCAGGGCAAGGCGGCGAATGCAGCGAAATGACGAGTCCTTTTCAAATTCGGCAACCCGCGCTCTACGGGGCGGCCGGATGATTCCGGCTCGGTGTCGCCGGTTTTTGACGCGACTCGTCAGGCCTGCAAACCGGCTTCGTGATACGACACCATCCGAAAGCCCAGAGCGGGCACCGGATTAAATAGATGTTCTCTGAATAGCAGTCCTCTCTATTCCAGCCAACCTGCTGTTCCGGCAGGTTGGTCGGGCCTTCTTTGTCAGTGCCTTTCCGTGGCTGGTGTTTCTGATGTTGGTGACCTGCCTGGCTCCGCTGTTGTCGCAAATCCGACAGCTCTGGGTTGTGTCCGCTTTGTCGGATAGCGTCGGCAGCGTTGTGTCGTAAATACGACATAATTACCATGTGCTTTTTTTGTTGAATTATAACGCTATGATTTTTAAGGATTTTTTAAGAAGTCCTTGCGCCGCAAGGCGGCAGGATTCTTGAAAGCAAATAGCAGGTAATCATCACTTTCAACAGGAAACTACCATGCTGCTTACTACCTATAAAGAAACCGGGCGTCTGTTCTACTCCAACTTTCTGGAGGCAACCAGTGAATCCGGCCTGCTGGCTTATCGCGGCGATCTGGTGATCGTTGCCGGTGAAATAGGGGACGACAAAGGCCATACTCTGCCACCCAAGGAAATTATGCGGGAAGCCGTGATCCTGGCAGATGACAAGATTCATATGTTTGTTGGTGCACTCGACAAAATGGCGTCCATTCCTGGACTGGTCGACTTCTACGGGGGTGATTTTGCACCGGATATGAAGGCTGTGCTGTTTGTTGTCAACCTGAAAAGCCCGGTGCAAGTCGACATCAATGGCATCAACTTTGTGCTGATTCCTATGGTTCAGGGTGTCCCCTGGAACGAATTGATGGAAGAGCTGGCTCTGGAAAAAAGCGATTTTAAAGGCCAGAAGCCAGCCGCCAAGCTGGAAACCATGTACGCCGAACTGAAAGGCTACAAGCCGAAGAAGTACCCGCTGACATCACTGGAAGAAGCAATGACCATGACCAACTCTGCCGTTCGTGAGATTCACGGCGCCTTGTAATTGTCAGGTTGTTTTGTTCCTTGAATTGACCACTGCATGGATGATTCATGCAGCGGTCAATATAGTGGACAGGGTTCAGCCGCTGTCCGTTTACTGGTTGTTTTCTTCTTTCTTCTTTCTTCTTTCTTCTTTCTTCTTTCTTCTTTCCGGTTATGGCCGGTTCAGTCTCCGTCACCTACCGGTGTCAATTTCCAGATCTCCTCATTGTACTGACTGATGGTGCGGTCGGTGGAGAACACACCACTACGGGCAGAGTTGATAATGCTCATGCTGGTCCAGCGTTCGACGTTGCGGAAAGCCGTGGCGGCTTGTTGCTGGGCATCAACAAAACTGCGGAAATCGGCCAGTGTCACCCAAGGGTCGCCAGGTGATTTCATGCCATTGATCAGGTCGTCAAACAGGCCGGGTTCAAAGTGGTTGAAGTGACCGGATTCCAACAGGTTGAAGACGCTTTGCAGGTCATGATCACTGTCGATATAGCTTTGAGGATGATACTGGTGACGTAGCTCAGCCACTTCGTCGGTTTTCAGACCAAACAGGAAGAAGTTGTCTTCGCCCGCAGCTTCGAGGATTTCCACGTTGGCGCCATCAAGGGTGCCAATGGTCACGGCACCGTTCATCATGAACTTCATATTACCAGTGCCGGAGGCTTCTTTACCGGCGGTGGATATCTGCTCCGACAGATCGGTGCCAGGGGCGATGATTTCCATGACCGATACCCGGTAGTTGGGAATAAACGCCAGTTTCAGCTTGTCGCCGACTTCCGGGTCGTTGTTGATGATGTCGGCCACGTTGTTAACCAGCTTGATGATGGTTTTGGCCATAAAGTAGCCCGGTGCGGCCTTGCCACCAATCAGCACACAACGGTTGGTCCAGTTGGCGGTGTCACCCCGTTTGATGCGGGCGTACAGGTGGATCACGTGTAATACGTTCAGTAATTGGCGCTTGTACTCGTGAATGCGTTTGACCTGGACGTCGAACATGGAATCCGGGTTAAAAACAACGCCGGTATCTTGTTGTACCAGTTGTGCGAGACGTTTTTTGTTGTCGCGTTTGACTTCAATCCAGGCTTGACGGAATGAGTGGTTGTCGATCTGTTGTTCGATGGCGGTCAGTTCGTCCAGATGGGTAATCCAGCCTTCACCAATGGTGTCGGCCAGCAGTTTGCGTAATCCGGGGTTGGAACTGGCAATCCAGCGGCGCTGGGTTACACCGTTGGTCTTGTTGTTGAATTTCCATGGCCACAGTTGGTAAAAATCATTGAACAGACCATCTTTCAGCAGTTGTGAGTGCAGCGCCGCGACGCCATTAACCGAGAAGCTGCCAACAATGGCGAGGTAGGCCATACGCACGTTCTGGTGTTCGTCGATCACCGACATCTGCCGCAGACGATCATTATCGCCAGGCCATTTCATCGCTACCTGCTTGAGGAAGCGGGTATTGATTTCGTAAATAATGTCGAGCAAGCGCGGCAGCAGTTTCTGGAACAACGAGACTTGCCAGCGTTCCAGTGCTTCCGGCAGCAGGGTGTGGTTGGTATAGGCCATGCAGTTGCTGGTGATTTTCCAGGCCTTGTCCCACTCCAGCCCCAGGTCGTCAATCAGGATTCGCATCAGCTCGGCGACCGCCAGACTCGGGTGAGTATCATTGAGCTGGAAGACGTTATGGGTATCAAAGTCGTCGACGTTGTGACCGTGTTGTTCAATCCATTGGGCCACCACATCTTGCAGCGAGGCTGAGACCAGGAAGTACTGCTGTTTCAGGCGCAGTTCCTTGCCGTTTTCACTGGCGTCGTTGGGGTACAACACCATGGTGATATTTTCGGCTTCGGCCTTGGAAGATACTGCTTCGAAGTAGGAGCCCCGGTTAAATTCGGAGAAGTTGAATATTTCGGTGGCCTGGGCTGACCATAACCGCAGGGTATTGACGGTGTTGTTTTTGTAGCCAGGAATCGGTACGTCATACGGTACTGCCAGTACTTCTTCGGTGTCTTCCCAGCGTACGGTCAGACGGCCGGTCTGATGATCGCGGTAGGGACGGGATACGCCCCCAAAGCGGATCACGCGGGTGTATTCGCGGCGCTGGAATTCCCACGGGTAGCTATCGTAGCCAAGCCAATGATCTGGAGCTTCAATCTGCTGGCCGTTCTGGATCAGCTGTTTGAACATGCCGTATTCATAACGCAGGCCGTAGCCCATCACTGGCAGTCGCAGGGTGGCACAGGAGTCCATAAAGCAGGCCGCCAGTCGACCAAGACCACCATTGCCGAGGCCGGCATCGGCTTCGGCATCTTCGATGTGTTCCAGCGCCAGGCCCAATTTATAAATGGCCAGGTCGACCTTGTCTTCGATACCGAGGTTGAGCATGTTGTTGCTCAGCGAGCGGCCGATAAGAAACTCCATCGACAGGTAATAAGCTTTTTTGCTTTTTTCCTGATGGTAACCGGCCCAGGTTTGCTTCCACAGCTTCATCACCCGGTCGCGTACGGCATAGGCGAGTGCCTTGTAGTGGTAGTCGGGTTCTGAGGCCAGATTGCGACCCAGCATGTTGTAGAGGTAGTTAACAAAATCCTCTTCGATGTCGGTGACGTTCATACCGACTTTTTTCAACAGCTCTTCAATTAACTCGCGTTGTGCTTGTGGAGACAGGGTTTCCGGGGTTGCCGCATGTGTAGGTTCCGACATTGTGCTGTTCTCCTGCTGAATTACTGAATCAGGTTCAGATATTGTTGGGCGCTGTCTTGCCAGCCAAAGTGCTGTTGCATGCCTTGTTTCTGCAATTTTTGCCAGCTCCGTTTTTTACCAAACAGGTACAGGGCGTGTTGTAGTGTTGATTTCAGGGCGTGCAGGCTGGGGTCGTAGAACACGAAGCCCGTCGCCGTACCATTGTCGAGGTTCTCGACCGTAGCATTGACGACGGTGTCTGCGAGGCCGCCGGTGCTGTGCACAATCGGTGGGGTGCCATACATCAGGCTATAAATCTGGTTAAGGCCACAGGGTTCAAAGCGGGATGGCATCAGGAATATGTCGGAGCCCGCTTCCACCAGGTGGGCCAGTGCCTCGGAATAGCCGAGATATACCAGCACCCTGCGAGGATAATAAATGGCCAGTCGCTGTAATGCGTCATGGTGCTCACGGTCACCGCTTCCCAGTACGACAAATATGGCATTTTCCTGCTCAAGGATTTGCGGAATCAGGTCGAGTACCAGATCCACGCCTTTTTGCCAGACCAGACGCCCGACCATGCCGATCACCGGTATGTTTGGGTCTATTTCGGATTCGTGCCAGCCAAAATGATTGAGCAGGGCTCTTTTGTTTTCGGCTTTGGCGGCTACCCGGCCTTTTTCGGCGCTGTAGGTACGGGCAATCAAACGGTCGGTTGCCGGGTTCCAGACGTCCTGGTCGATGCCGTTGATAATACCCACCAGGCGGCCTTCGCCCAGTTTGCGGGCCATCACGCCTTCCAGTCCGTAGGCGAATTCTGGCCAGGTAATCTCTTTGGCGTAGGTCGGGCTGACGGTGGTGACCCAATCGGCTTTTTCGATGCCTGCTTTTAACATCGACATCTGACCATGGAATTCCAGCCCGCCTTCGGCGCTCCACCAGTGCCATGGCAGGTTCAGGTAGTTGAACAGGCTGTTGGGGAAATTGCCCTGATAGGCCATGTTGTGAATGGTAAAGATAGTGGCTGGTGGTTGTGACTCTTCCGCCAAAAATGCCGGTACCAGCCCGGTTTGCCAGTCATTGGCTTGCACCAGGTCAGCACGCCAGCCGATGCCATGTTTGTCCATCGCCAGCTCGGCAACAATGCGGGAGAACACGCCGAAACGTTCGCCGTTGTCCCACCAGTCACTACCGTCGGCGGCCAGATACGGGTTGCCAGGGCGATCAAACAGTTCCGGGATATCGACAATCCACAGCGGCACATCGATACCACTGCTGCGGGCTTCCTTGATCACTACCGGGTGGTTGTAAAAAGTTGTACCCGTGTGGAATTCGGCAATCTTGTGGACGTCGGTGAGTTTTTCCCACACGGCCAGGTAACCGGGCAGCACGACCCGTACCTGATGGTCGAGCCGGGAGTAGGCATTGGGCAGGCCGCCCGATACATCCGCCAGACCGCCGGTCTTTATGACCGGATGAATTTCGGAAGTGGCAAACAATATATTCATGGAGGATTCGGACCCTTTTAACCCTGATATTTCAGCACCACTGCGCCCAACGGTGGAATATTTACCGTCGCTGAACAGGGTTTACCCATTAGAGGTTGCTCTTGTGTGAAAACGGTGCCCTGATTACCGACATTGCTGCCGCCGTACAGGCTGGCATCGGTATTGAGGATTTCTTGCCAGGTGCCAGGGTGTGGCATGCCCACCTGGTAGTGCTGGCGTGGTAGCGGTAAAAAATTGAACAGGCAGACCATGCATTCCTGGTCGCCCTTGCGAATAAAGCTCAGCAAGGAATGCTGCTGGTCGTTGCATTCGATCCACTCGAATCCCTGTTGCTCAAATTCATACTGATGCAGGGCCGGGGCTTGCCGGTACAGCCGGTTGAGGTCGCACACCAGTTGCTGGATACCTTTGTGATCGGGGTAGTTGAGCAGGTTCCAATCGAGGGAAACGGCTTCGTTCCATTCTGTCCATTGCCCCATTTCGCCCCCCATAAACAGCAGCTTTTTGCCGGGGTTGAGCCATTGCCAGGCTAATAACAGACGTAGATTGGCCATTTTTTGCCAGTTGTCGCCGGGCATTTTGCCTGCCAGTGAGCCTTTCAGATGTACCACCTCGTCGTGGGACAGCGGTAAAACGAAGTTTTCACTGTAGGCGTACATTTGACTGAAGGTCAGTTGGTTGTGGTGGTGACTGCGGTAAATCGGATCTTGCTTGAAATAACGCAGGGTGTCGTTCATCCAGCCCATATTCCACTTCATCGAGAAACCGAGGCCACCCATCCAGGTTGGACGGGATACCAGCGGCCAGGAGGTGGATTCCTCCGCCATCATCAGCGCACCAGGGCACTGGGCGTGGACTTCGTGGTTCAGAGTCTTGATAAATTCGATGGCTTCCAGGTTCTCATTGCCGCCATAACGGTTGGGCAGCCACTGGCCGTCTTCGCGGGCATAGTCGAGACACAACATGGAGGCCACGGCATCAACTCGCAGACCATCAATGTGGAATTCCTGCAGCCAGTAGAGGGCATTGGCAATGAGGAAATTACGTACCTCGTTACGGCCGTAGTTAAAAATGTAGGTGCCCCATTCCAGGTGTTCTCCCTGACGTGGGTCTTGGTGCTCGTACAGTGCGGTGCCGTCGAAGCGGGCGAGGGCAAAATCATCACGGGGGAAGTGGGCCGGTACCCAGTCGAGGAAGACGCCAATACCATGCTGGTGCAGCAGGTCAATCAGGTAACGCAGGTCATCGGGTGTGCCAAACCGGCTGGTTGGGGCGTAATAGCCGGAGGTCTGGTAACCCCAGGACTGATCGAGAGGGTGCTCGGCGACCGGTAGCAACTCCACATGGGTAAAGCCGGTGTGCTGCAAATAGCCGAGCAGGCGCTGGGCCAGTTCGCGGTAATTGAGAAAATTGCCTTGCTCATCGCGTGCCCAGGAACCCAGATGCAGTTCATAAATACTGATCGGCTGGTGTTGCCAGTCGGCTTCGGCGCGTTGTTGCATCCACTGCTGGTCTTGCCAGAGATGTTGGCTGCGACAAACCACCGAAGCGGTTTCCGGGCGCATTTCCATCTGGCTGGCGTAGGGGTCGGTTTTGATGCGCAGGGCATTGTTGTGGCCACAGAGGATTTCGAACTTGTAGAGGTCACCGCACTGCAGTCCGGGAATAAACAGCTCCCACACGCCGGAGCTGCCACAGACGCGCATGGGGTGGCGCAGGCCATGCCAGTTGTTGAAGTTGCCAATCACCGACACTCGTTTGGCGGCCGGTGCCCAGACGGCAAAATACACGCCGTCGACGCCATCAATGCAGCTGGGGTGCGCGCCGAGCAGGTTATAAATGTGCCAGTGGCGACCTTCGGCAAACAGATGCAGGTCGAGGTCGCCTGCCTGTTGGGCAAACGACCAGGGCGATACCATGTCATGGCGAACCCCGTCGTCTTCTTCCCAGGCGACTCGATAGTGCTGTGGTAGCCGGTTTTTCTGATCCTCACTGAGGTGAGCGACAAAACAGGCGGAGCCTGCCAGTGGTCGCAGTGGCTGGCCTTCGAGCCAGCCCTTGTTGGCTCCGGGTAACCAAACCCGGACTAGCCAGCCGTTGTTATCGCGGTGTAAACCCAGAAAGCTGAAAGGGTCACCATGTACTCCGTTTTCCATCCATTGCAGGTGTTGTGACACGTCTGCTGTTTCAGTCATGTTGGTTCTCTTGGTCAGCAGGGGGAGCGTTTGGCGGCATCCGCCAACGCAGCAATCCGTTGTGCCAGGGTACTGGTCAGTTGTTGTGGATCATAACGCCATTGCCAGTTGTCGACGATGGTTCCGGGGGTATTCATTCGGGCCTGATTATCCAGGCCCAGGAAATCCTGCAACGGCACAATGGCCATGTGGGCAGGCGAGTGGAAGGCGGCGTTGATCAGCGGCCAGGGCATATCGCCAGTTGTCAGGTCAAGTTGCGACAGTATCCAGCTTTTCTGACCCTCGTCCTGTAATGCCTGCCACCAGCCCAAGGTGGTTTCGTTGTCGTGGGTGCCGGTATAAACCACTGAATTTTCTACCTGCTCGGCCAACGCATGGGGGTTGTCGGGCAAGCCGTTAAAACCGAATTGCAGTACTGACATACCGGGCAGACCAAAGGATTCCTTCAGCGCGACCACTTCCGGGGTAATGATACCGAGGTCTTCGGCGATCACGGGCAGCGGATTATGGCTGGCTTGTAACGCCGCCAGCAGTTCATGCCCCGGTGCCTTGACCCAGGTTCCCTGCATGGCTGTTGGTTCACTGGCGACGATTTCCCAACTGGCTTCGAGGCCACGGAAATGGTCGATACGCACCAGATCAAACAGTTCCAGGCTCCAGGCCATGCGCTGTTGCCACCAGCGAAAGCCGTTGGCCTCCATGGTGGGCCAGTTGTAGTGGGGGTTGCCCCAGCGCTGGCCGGTTTCAGAAAAATAATCCGGTGGCACGCCGGTCACGACGGTGGGGTCGAGGTTATCGTCGAGCCTGAATTCGTCGGGATTGCTCCAGACATCAACACTGTCGTAGGCAACAAAAATCGGAATATCCCCAAACAGCCGGATACCACGGGTATTGGCGTCGGCTTTCAGTTGTTGCCAGCACTGGATCAGGGCAAATTGTTGCGTACAGATGGCTTGCAGCTCGGCAACATGGCTTTGGTCGAGTTGCGCCAGAGCCTGAGGATTACGGAACTTGTAGATATCGGGCCACTGATTCCAGGCGCTGCCCCCGAACAGGCTTTTTAATAATGTAAAACGAGCGTAAGGCAACAGCCAGTGGGGCGGATTGGCCATAAAAGTCGCCAGCGCTTGTGGGTCAACCTCTGCTTGCCAGTTGTCAGGCAACAAGGCTGGATTAAACGCAAAAGCCGAGATTCCCTGATAGGGCGACAGGCCATCCAGCGGTTCGGTTAACGGCAGCATCTGCCACACCGTCAGGTGAGCGGCTGTCATCCAGTCGAGAAACGTCCCTGCTGTGGCATCCAGTTTGCCTGAGGGCAGCGAGGTGGGATGGAGCAGAATCCCGGCGCAGCGGGCATCGGTTGTTGCGGTAGTAGCCATCATCATCCCTGCTCAGTTGCGAATCATGGTGCCCGAATGGTTGGAATGGCTGCCGCCACTGGACTGCAGCCGGGTGATATTGTCCGGTGGTGCCAGTTTTAACAGCTGATAGAGTTTTTCCAGATGACGCTGATACAGCAGGGTAAAGTCGCGTACCGAATCGGCCGGGTTGTAGTCACCAAACCACCAGAACCAGTCGGAACCTTCACATACGGCCAGCTGGTGAGTGGCTACTTCGAGTTCGCTATCACTCAGTTGCTGGCTGGCGACAACGCTGTCGAACGCCTGCTTGGCTTCCACCAACAGATCCCAGCCGATGTTTTTGTCCTTGTCCCCAATCCAGGTCGAGAAGCTGCCATAGACCCAGCTACCGGCCTTGAGCACCGGCAAGTCGCGCACCTTGGCGTTCTGATCCAGGGCATCGGAAAAGGTAGTCATTTCCACACGGGGATGTTCGGTCAGGGTTTTGTAAAGGGTTTCAAGGAAGGTGTAACCGTTATCCGGGTAATACTCCCAGGGGTTCTCGCCATCGAGAATCACCGCCACCACATGCTCTTCGACCTGATCACCAAGATGGTTGGCGATGTTGTCGAGGTTGTGGGAGAAGTTGTTGGCAGCGTCTTGCGGGTTCCAGGTTTTGTATTCAAAACCGATCAGGTCAGACATGCCGTCATCACGGAAAAACAGCGCACAGTGCTGGTCTTTATGGCGCATCGGCTGATACAGCGCCCGCTTTGAGGAGATGGCGTGGACATCCAGCCGTGAGGCTTCGCAGGAATGTCGCCATACCCCTTCACCGGAGGCCGTCCAGCGAATATCAAACTCGTCGAGCAATCCGACCGCAGCGCTGGAAACCGCACCTTCCGATAACCAGACCCCGGACGGTGCCTTGCCAAAGAAGTGCCGGAACTGCTCAATGCCATGCTGCATATGCCAACGTGCCCGTGCGTAACCATCGGGATAGCCGGGATGCTCTGGCAAGGCGGCATCCGGCATGGCATCGCGGGTGGTATTGAAGTCGATCAGCAGCGGCACAATCGGATGGCCATAAGGGGTCATGGAGATTTCAATCTGGCCGCTATCTTGCAGTTGGCGATAACGCGGCACGATGTCTTCAAGAATATCCGCCATGATCAACACCAGGGTTTGCTGGTCGTCACGGTTGAAATGTTCTTCTGCCAGGCCCTTGTTAATCAGCTGTTCAACCCGTTCGTCACGCAGGCGCAGGGAATGACCCATCCAGGCGAGGTGATACCAGACCAGCAGGTCGGTAAAAAAGGCGGTGTTGAAATACGATAGGCTGGTTGCATCTTCGATGCCTTTTATTTGATCGGCTCTGGCCATATCCAGCAATTTTCGGAATGGCGGAAAGACATCAATCATGGTCGGGGCAAACGCCTTGTTGCACGATTGCAGGATCTCAAACCGGGTATCGAGGTCGTCTTCCACCGCCATGGCACCGGCCACCAGATTCAGCAAGCGGTCACCCATCGGCTGACCGTTGGCCAGCCATTGACGCATCTGGATGGCGTAGTCATCGAGCTGTTCCAGCAGCACGGGGGCAAAGTTCACCACCACCCGTGCCGCCGGATTGTTTTCCAGGTGCGCGGCCATGTCGGAATAATCCTTGATGGCGTGCAGGTAAACCCACGGCAGTCGATACTGGCCGTCGAGTCCATCACGATAGTGCGGCTGGTGCATATGCCAGCAAATAACCAGTTTGATCTTGTTTGGCTGCATCTCGAACTGTCCGTTATGGGGGCGGGTTCAGTGGTTCTTGTCTAAGGGGTCTTGTTTAACGGGTCTTGTTTAACGGGTCATATGGATATTCTGACCAAGCATCTCCGGGGTGACCAGTACGATACCGGATTCGTCAACATGGAAACGCCTGCGATCGGCTTCGATGTCTTCACCGATAATGGTGCCAGCCGGAATTTCACAGTCCTTGTCGATCACCGCGTTCTGGATGCGACAGTGACGGTGCACATTCACTTGCGGCAGCATCACGGTGTCCTTGATATGACAATAACTGTGAATCCGGCAGTCACTGGAAATCACTGAGCGCTTGATTCTGGCACCGGAGATAATGCAGCCTCCGGCGACCAGGGAATCGATGGCTTCACCCCGACGGCCTTCGTCGTCAAACGTGAATTTGGCCGGTGGCAGCTGCGGCTGATAAGTCCACACCGGCCAATCACGGTCGTAAAGGTTGAGATCTGGTGTGATGCTGCAAAGGTCGATATTGGCTTTCCAGAAGGCTTGCAGGGTACCCACATCGCGCCAGTAGGCGGGTTTGCCTTTGACCTCGTCAGTGAACGGGAAGGCCTGAACATTGTGCCTGGATATCACACCAGGAATGATGTCCTTACCGAAATCGCGGGAAGAATCCGGGTTATCGTTATCGTCAATCAGGGTGCGATAGAGAAAGTCGCTGGAGAACACGTAGATACCCATGGACGCCAGCGCCGATCCCGGTTTGCCAGGAATGCACTCTGGCTTGGCCGGTTTCTCGCTAAAGCGGGTAATCTTCATGTCCTCGTCGATCGACATCACCCCGAAATCTGAAGCTTCCTCAAGGGGCACTTCAATACAGCCGACCGTGACATCAGCACCAGATTGCTGGTGGGCAGCCAGCATGTGGGTGTAATCCATGGCGTAAATGTGATCGCCTCCCAGTATCAGCACATAATTGGGGGTGTGATGACGGAGGATATCGAGGTTCTGGTAAATGGCGTCGGCAGTACCCTTGTACCAGCCCTTGTCGATACGTTGCTGGGCTGGCATCAGTTCGACAAATTCGCCCACCTCGTAACGCATAAAGGACCAGGCCCGCTGCACATGGCGGATCAGGGAGTGGGACTTGTATTGGGTCACCACGCTGATTTTTCGAATGCCGGAGTTAACACAATTCGACAAGACAAAATCGATAATGCGGTATTTACCACCAAAGGGCACTGCCGGTTTGGCGCGCCAGCGAGTGAGCTGTTTCAGGCGGCTGCCTTCGCCCCCGGCCAGCACCAGGGCAAGGGTCTTGCGGGAAATATCGGTCGGCAGTCGTACATCATCATCATAGCTCTTGAGCATATTGTTATCCTTTTTGCCTTGGTCCTGGCACCGGGCCGGTCATCTGTCCGGGCCTTACTTCCTTTATTCCGGAGAACCACCTGTCTGAGCAGAACGGGCGGGTTCCCAGGATTGTCGGATTATTCACAATGATCGAGCGAAGGTGGTTGTCTGCTGTGATTCAGACACTCTCAGCCAGCGTCTGCTTTTAGCATCTGCCTTCCTGATGACAGCTTCAAGTGTTTGCTTATGCAGTTATACCTGTGTTCGGAAGCCGGATTGCAGGTTTTTGAGCGGGATTATCAGCTATGTCAATGTATTGGACGTTATACGACAAAAGGGTGTGAATAGGCACGACAGCGAAGCCTTGCTCGTGCGTTCGTGATGCATTAATTGAATTTTGCCCCCTGGCCGGGGAGACGAAAGACGTGTAGTGATGGTCACCAGCGAGGGGAAAGGAAGAGGCTACGGATGATTAGCCCTGCTGTCGACACAGCAATGACGAGGCGTAACGTGTGATGCTCATTGGAAGGTGCGCGGGTGAAAGCACCTGCCAATGAGTGGGTGAGTTGGACGTCGTTGTCAGATGAACGACGGCGCGGACTCAGGCAGACAAGGCTTGTGCTTCGGCCATCAGATCGCTGAAATCGGCTTCAACAATCACCAGATTCTTTTTGTCGCAAAAGCGACGTTCCTTGTCATTAGGCTCCGGCATCAGTACCCAACCAGCAGGTTCACCAGCGTTGTAGATCATATCGCTCAGTACCATACGCTCGGTATCCCGTTGCATCCGTATACCGGCGAACAGGTACTGTTTGCCCTGGCGATATTCCTTGAGGAAACCAGGAATGGCGAAGCCACCCATCAGTTCGGTGATGTAATCAACGTAGTCGGCGTCGGAGGCAATGTAACAAGGATCGGGAACCGGTGTACCCATTGGTTTGAACAGTACGGGCAGCTGAGTGTCGACGCTGGCCTGGTCTATTTCGCTGTATTCATTGCCATCGGACTGGAAAATTCGGAAACGATAGTCTGTTCCGGCAATCCGCGAGATACCTACAATCAGTGTATGGGCGCGGCCCTGGTAAGCATTTTGTAGCTGGGTATCGCGATTGATATCAACGATGTAGGGCAATTCCATCGTGGCCAGCCACTGGTGGAAGGAAGACTGGCTCCATTGGCGTTCGCCGTACTGGGTGGTCAGAAAACGCTCGATAAACTTGCGGCCTTTCTTGTTTTCCAGATTCATTGCTGCACGGGGAAATTCGTACATCAATCGCGGGGCCATGGGTTTGCCGTCATTCATTGCCAATATCAGGCTGTCACTGTCGGCTGGAATCGCTTCGCCAGTGGTGGTTTCTACGACACCGTTTAATGTTCCTGCGCCCAGGTAAGGGATAATCTGCCCTGTGCGCAGACCGTTGGTCAGTGTTTGCAGAAGCTCCGAGCTTGCCATGTGGGATTCCTCTCTGTCGTCATTTTGGGTAAATCGTCTAAGCGTTACTGCGGCTGCTTCAATATTCACGCCAGAACGGCAGCTGCCGGTGACGGTTCTGCCCGTGCCCGCCCTTGCGTGCTTTCAGGCCGCCACAGGTGCCTTGCTGCAGGTTCTTGTCGCTATGTAGCAAATCAACCTTGACGCTATTTTTGGCGTAAAGACGACATTCGGATATTGCTACTTATATGGGCTTTTTATAGCCAGATATAAACGCTTCTATAAGACGTTAATAAAGCGCCAGCCAAAGATACAAAACCCGACAAATTGTTTGTTGGGTGTAGTACATCGCATGTGTTGTTGTCGTGATACATACCGGAAATCAACATTCTTTATTTATTAAAATCTTTTAAAAACAATGAGTTATGTATTTTTATCAGAATGGCACGAGGTCTGCAGTATTGGAACTGTGAACAGGCAGCACAGGCTTTCGGTAAACGCCGGAAGTTACTGGTTTTTATCAGTAGTGCCAATGAAGCACGGTTGCCTGCCGCCCCGAACCCTTAAGGGTAAAGGTCCTCGCCCGGAAATTTACAGGAGATACAGACTATGGCTATGCGTCAATGCGCCATTTATGGCAAAGGCGGTATCGGTAAGTCCACTACCACTCAGAACCTGGTGGCTGCTCTGGCAGAAGCTGGCAAAAAAGTAATGATTGTTGGCTGCGATCCAAAAGCAGACTCCACTCGTTTGATCCTTCACTCCAAAGCTCAGAACACCATCATGGAGATGGCTGCTGAAGCGGGCACTGTGGAAGATCTGGAACTGGAAGACGTACTGAAAAGTGGTTACGGAGACATCCGTTGCGTTGAGTCCGGTGGTCCAGAGCCCGGTGTTGGTTGTGCCGGTCGCGGTGTCATCACAGCGATCAACTTCCTCGAAGAAGAAGGTGCTTACGAAGACGATCTGGACTTCGTGTTCTACGACGTACTGGGTGATGTTGTGTGTGGTGGTTTCGCCATGCCGATTCGTGAGAACAAAGCTCAGGAAATCTACATCGTTGTATCCGGTGAGATGATGGCTATGTATGCCGCCAACAACATCTGTAAGGGTATCGTGAAATACGCGAACTCTGGCAGCGTGCGTCTGGCTGGCCTGATTTGTAACAGCCGTAACACCGATAAAGAAGATGAGCTGATTGAAGGTCTGGCTGCTGCTATCGGCACTCAGATGATTCACTTCATCCCACGTGACAACGTGGTACAGCGCGCTGAAATCCGTCGTATGACTGTGATTGAGTACGATCCAACTGCCAAGCAGGCAGATGAGTACCGTGCTCTGGCCAACAAGATTATCGAGAACAAAAACCTCGTTATTCCTAACCCGGTCACCATGGATGAGCTGGAAGAATTGCTGATGCAATTCGGCATCATGGAAGAAGAAGACACCAGTGTTGTCGGCAAGACTGCTGCTGAGCTCGCAGCCGAAGCTTAAGCAGCTGGGCTGATCTGCCTCTCCGGAGTCAGTTGCCCATGCTCGGGATAGGACAGATTAGTCCTATCGGAACCCGTGTTGCGCAGGCATCCCCTCGCTTGCGCAACCCGGTCTGTTACCCGTTATTAACTTGAAGGAGGCTCACCATGGCCATGTCACGCGATGAAGTGGAATCGTTGATTCAAGAAGTGCTTGAGGTTTATCCAGAGAAAGCCAGAAAAGACCGCGCCAAGCACCTGACTCCAAACGATCCGACCCTCGAACAGTCCAAGAAGTGTATTACTTCCAACAAAAAATCCCTGCCAGGTGTAATGACCATTCGTGGTTGTGCCTACGCTGGCTCCAAGGGTGTGGTATGGGGTCCTATCAAGGACATGATCCATATTTCCCATGGCCCTGTTGGTTGTGGTCAATACAGCCGTGCTGGACGTCGTAACTACTACATCGGTACCACAGGGGTGAACACCTTTGTGACCATGAACTTTACCTCGGATTTCCAGGAAAAAGACATCGTATTCGGTGGCGACAAAAAGCTGTCCAAGCTGATTGACGAAATCGAAACCCTGTTCCCACTGAACAAGGGTATTACTATTCAGTCCGAGTGCCCAATCGGCCTGATCGGTGACGACATTGAAGCCGTTGCCAAGAAGAAAACGGCTGAACACGGCAAGACCGTTGTGCCGGTTCGTTGTGAAGGTTTCCGTGGCGTATCCCAGTCTCTGGGTCACCACATTGCCAACGATGCCGTACGTGACTGGGCATTAGGTGCCCGTGATGAAGACGACAGCTTTGACACTACACCATACGACGTTGCCATTATCGGTGACTACAACATCGGTGGTGACGCCTGGTCTTCCCGTATCCTGTTGGAAGAAATGGGTCTGCGCGTAGTCGCTCAATGGTCTGGTGACGGCACCATCTCTGAAATCGAGTTGACGCCAAAAGTGAAGCTGAATCTGGTTCACTGCTACCGCTCCATGAACTACATCTCTCGTCACATGGAAGAGAAGTACAAGATTCCCTGGATGGAATACAACTTCTTTGGCCCAACCAAGACTTGTGAGTCACTGCGCAAGATTGCGGCTCAGTTTGACGAAAGCATTCAGGCCAAGTGCGAAGAAGTGATCGCCAGATACCAGCCAGAATGGGAAGCGGTGATTGCCAAATTCCGTCCTCGTCTGGAAGGCAAGCGCGTCATGCTTTACATCGGTGGTTTGCGTCCACGTCACGTGATTGGCGCTTACGAAGACTTGGGTATGGAAGTGGTTGGTACTGGTTATGAATTTGGTCACAACGATGACTACGACCGTACCCTGAAAGAAATGGGTGACTCTACCCTGCTGTACGATGATGTGACCGGCTATGAATTCGAAGAATTCGTCAAGCGGGTACAGCCAGACCTGATCGGTTCCGGCATCAAGGAAAAATACATCTTCCAGAAAATGGGCGTGCCTTTCCGTCAAATGCACTCCTGGGATTATTCAGGCCCTTACCACGGCTTTGATGGCTTCGCTATCTTCGCCCGTGACATGGACATGACCCTGAACAACCCATGCTGGAAAATGCTGGCAGTGCCATGGAAGAAAACCGAAGCGGAAGACTCCGCTGTGGCAGCAACCGCCTGATATTCCCGATGCAAGAACGGGTGAGGGCGTGGTTGCCCTCATCTGAATCATCCCATTTACCCGCCAGACCACAGATTCGTGGCGCGGGAGGAGGACTCTTATGAGCCAGTCAGTAGACAACATCAAACCAAGCTATCCGCTGTTCCGTGACGATGATTACAAAGAGTCACTGCGTAACAAGAAAGCCAGCTTCGAAGAAGCACACAGCCAGGAAAAGATCGACGAAACCTTCATGTGGACGACCACTCAGGAGTATCAGGATCTGAACTTCCAGCGTGAAGCCCTGACGGTTAACCCAGCCAAGGCTTGTCAGCCACTGGGTGCAGTATTGTGTGCACTGGGTTTTGAAAAAACCATGCCTTACGTTCACGGTTCCCAGGGTTGCGTAGCGTACTTCCGTACCTACTTCAACCGTCACTTCAAAGAGCCGATTGCTTGTGTATCTGACTCCATGACAGAAGACGCAGCCGTATTTGGTGGTCAGCAAAACATGAAAGATGGTCTGGAAAACTGTAAGGCAACTTACAAACCAGACATGATTGCGGTATCCACCACCTGCATGGCAGAAGTGATCGGCGATGACCTTAACGCCTTTATCAACAACACCAAAAAGGAAGGTCATATTCCGCAGGAATACCCAACGCCTTACGCGCATACCCCATCATTTGTGGGTTCACACGTGACTGGCTGGGACAATATGTTTGAAGGTATTGCTCGCTACTTCACCCTGAACTTCATGGAAGACAAGGTGGTTGGCAGCAACGGTAAGCTGAACCTGGTACCAGGTTTTGAAACCTATCTGGGTAACTACCGTGTCATCAAGCGCATGATGAAAGAGATGGATGTCGATTTCACCATGCTGTCTGATCCTGACGAAGTACTGGATACTCCGGCTGATGGCCAGTTCCGCATGTACGCCGGTGGCACAACACAGGATGAAGTGAAGGATGCGCCAAACGCACTGAACACCATCATGCTGCAGCCTAACCAGCTGGTAAAAACCACCAAGTTCATCAAGGGTACCTGGAAGCATGACGTCCCGGCGCTGAAGATCCCGATGGGTCTGGGTTGGACCGACGAATTCCTGATGAAAGTCAGCGAAATCACCGGCAAGCCAATCGCGGCGGAACTGGAAAAAGAGCGTGGTCGCCTGGTCGACATGATGACCGACTCCCACACCTGGTTGCACGGCAAGAAGTTCGCACTTTGGGGTGATCCAGACTACGTCGAAGGCATGACCAAGTTCCTGTTGGAACTGGGTTGTGAACCGACTCATATTCTGGCTAACAACGGTAACAAGCGTTGGAAGAAAATGATGGATGCCATGCTGGCTACATACCCACAAGGTTCCGACTGTGAAGTTCACATCGGTAAAGACCTGTGGCACATGCGCTCACTGGTATTCACCAACCAGCCAGACTTCATGATTGGTAACAGCTACGGCAAGTTTATCCAGCGTGACACCCTGTACAAGGGCAAAGAGTTCGAAGTTCCACTGATCCGCCTGGGCTTCCCGATCTTTGACCGTCACCACCTGCATCGCCAGACTACCCTGGGCTACGAAGGTGCCATGCAAATGCTGACCACCATCGTCAACGCAGTGCTGGAACGTCTGGATGATGATACTCGCGGCATGCAGACCACTGACTATAACTACGATTTGATTCGCTAAGAATCACACTGGGTGTGGCTGGCATCATCATCAGAGCAGCGTTGGAATTGGCTCTGATGTCAACCACCACTCCCCGTGTTTAACGTTGTAAACGACGTAGTAGTGTCGCTTCCCGGTTCAGGCCGGGGTCTGAAAAGCCGCGAGAAATCTGATTTTTCGTGGCTTTTCTGCATACCCATTTAGTCAGATCCAACTCGATAGAGGGTAGTCTCATGCCAAACGTAATGCTGCGCGAAAATGACAAGGGTGAGCTGACCCTGTATGTACCCAAAAAAGACCAGGAAGACATTGTCGCTTCCATCGAATTTGATACTGCCGATACCTGGGGGGGTGAGCTGACCCTGGGTGATGGCTCCAGCTATATCATTGACACCTTGCCCGGTAAGCCGGATTTGCCCCTGACCATTCGGGCAAAACGCGGCGCGGAGGCTTGAGGTGGCCGCGGCGTCTGGGTTGAACGACCACGTTGCGCTGCGGATTGGTATGGCGTCGAGGTTGTTGCCCGATATAGCTCTGGCAGAGTGGATGGAGATTCTGATCCGGGCAGTGGGGTTGCCTTTAACGCCACAACGGCTCGGGCGTTTACGTCTGAATCGTCTGCGTCAGTCGGGCCGGGGAGCACTGAAACCGGTCAGCGATGACACCCTGCGTCAGGTCATTGCCCTGCTGCGCGGGCAGGGAGTGGATATGCGCCAGTCGGTGCCAACGCCACAAGCCTACGACGAAGGTGATATGCCCGGTTCTGTGCGTATTGCCTGCGCTTCCAATCGGGGTGATCGGGTTGATGGCCCGTTTGGCACCTGTGAGCGGTTTCTGGTGTATCAGGTATCGGCACAGGAAATACGCCTGATTGATGTGCGTGAAGTGCCAGATACAAGAACGCTCGCAGACCAGTTTGAAGGCGACAAACACAGCGCCAGAGCGGGTCTGATTCGCGACTGTCACGTCCTCTGCGCACTGACCATTGGTGGCATTGCCAGTGCCAAAGTGGTGAATGCCGGTTTACACCCGGTCAAGTCAGGATCGCCACGCGCTGCGACTGCCATGATGGCTGAGTTCCAACGGGTGCTGGATCAAACACCACCACCCTGGTTGTTAAAAATTATGGAAGCGTCCGCACGGGCGACCTGGGCCAGACAGCAGGAGTGTTTATCATGAGTAATCGCCATCAACTGCAAGTTATTTTTGACTATGTCGAACAACAGGGCCTGAGTGAACAAACCCTGCTTGAACTGCGTGAGCAGTACAAAGGCATGCACTTTACCTGGTGCTTTGATGACGACATCAACTTCCCGTATCCCTACCTTGAAAGACCGGGGTTTAACGTGTTTCTGGTGGATTCCCGTGATCATTGCTCGACCCTGACCCGCGATGTTGAAGTTGCTTCCGGGGTTGTATTTGCCGAAATTATTGACGACTAGCGGAGACAGCATGAATTCTGATACCGAGAATCTCACTCCGATTGGCGACTGCCGTCGCTGCCGTTACCGTGCCAATCTGTTACTGGCTGGTCGCTGCATCCCCGGTGATGCCTGTATCGCGGTCGACAGCGGGCGGCAAATGGATCGCTTTTTGCGTTTCAACCCGGAACTGGCACGTCATTACCTGGCCGATGCCTTTTGGGAACGCCGCGCCATTGCGGTTCGTTATTCCCCGCTGGAAGATCTCGGCAGACTGGTCACCGACTCTGACGAAGCTGTACGTCGTGCTGTTGCCTACCGCTTGCCACGGGAGCAGCTGCACGCGCTGATGAATGATGAAGATCGCGAAGTACGGATCACAGTGGCGGATCGTCTGCCCCTGGAACAGCTGGAAAAAATGGCCGTCGACCGTGACTATCTGGTGCGGGCCTACGTGGTGCAGCGGCTGCCGGAAGGACGTCTGTTCCGCTTTATGCGGGATGAAGATCGCCAGGTACGCAAAATGGTGGCCAAACGCCTGCCAGAAGAAAGTCTGGTAATGATGGCCCACGACCCGGAACCAGAAGTGCGTCGTATTGTGGCTTCCCGCTTACATGGGCCGGATGTGGTGGTGCTGCTTGATGACCCGGACTGGACGGTACGGCTGGAAGCAGTAGCCAACGCCCCGCTGGATACCTTGCACCCGGTACTGCAAGACGAAGACAACGAAGTACGAGAGGCAGCCGCAGCGCGGCTGAAAGCCAGTGTCTGAGTCTGGGCCGCTGTTGTTGCATGCCTCACATCAGGGCTGGCGGGTGGCAGTCGCCAGCAAGGATGGCGTGTCGATCAACCAGCATTTTGGCCATGCACAAACCTTTGTGGTGTATCAGTTGACGGCAGACGGCATTGAGTCACTCGAACAACGAGAGGTGAGTCTGTATTGCCACGGCCACAGTGCAGATCACGCCGCCATGGCCGATATCCTGACCACTATTCAGGACTGTGACGCTGTTTTGGTCGCTCGGGTTGGTGATGGTCCTGCCGACAAACTCCGTGCTATCGGCGTCGAACCTGTTGATGACTACGCTTACCTTGGTATTGACGAATCGCTGCAAGCCTACCGGGATCTTTGCCTGCAGCAGAATCAGGAGGGTTGTCATGGGCATGCTCGCTGATTCAGGCTCGTCTGCCGCAATCACTGCGGAAGCACTGGTACGAGTCTGGGTGATTAACCACCCGCTGACACCGGAACAGGTGGACTGTGCCACCACTGTGATGCTGAAAGTACTCGATGGTAAATGCAAAATGCCGCGTCACGAAAAAGTCCGCATGACCTGGCTTTATGATGCTGTCAAACATCAGCCAGGGGAGTTACTGGGCCGTGATACTCACCAGCTGATTGTTCGCGCCCGTCATTGCCTGTATCTGGCAAACATGCAGGCGCAGGCATCAGAACTGCCTCGGGAAACCCTCGCCGAGCTGGATCCGGCGCTGACTCTTGAAGTCTACGAGCGGCGCTTGCTGGCAGAAACCCGGCTGTCGCGCCCGGTAATGAAAGAATTCAAAGGCTGGATTCGGCAACAGGGGCTACTGCCTGAAAAACGCGCCAGCCAGTCCAATGCATCAGCCGATGCCGCCTGACCCGGAGTCTGATTGACCATGCTGGTACGAGAATTATTTAACGACGCCCCCCTGAGTCCTGATGGTCTGGTCTCACTTGACGTCCAGCGGCTATTACGTGAACCGATCGATATTGCCCGCGACTGGCACCGTGCTGAACGGCTGTTACAACAAGTGGCAGAACATCTGCCAGAACAGTTGGAAGTACAGATCGCGCTCTACAAAATGTACGCCTACGCCAACTGTTTTGATGCCTCGCGACAACTGATTGAACAGGTGTTGCAACGGGCTGCTCAACAAGCCGGTTTTCAGCCAGACTGGCGTTTGCTGACCTCGGCATCAACACCGTTTGATACCCTGCTGGCCAACGGTATTCATGGCCCGGTACGGTTGTATCTGTACAGCATGAAAGCCCTTGGTTTTGTCTCGCTGAGAGCCGGGAATATTGCCTTGGCTGAGCAGGTGTTAGCCAAGCTGTTGGCACTTGATCCCAGTGATGAAGTAGGTGGCAGTGTGGTGTACCAGATGGCCCTCAGTCTGACGGATGATGACAGTTAATGACAAGCCGCCCAATCCCTGTCCCACTGACCTTGGGACATACCGATATTGATGGTGATCACCAAGAGTTTACCGAATGGCTAGCCCGGTTGGAGGCCGCTTCAGGCGCCGAATTTATCCAGCAATTTGGCCAACTGACCGATCACCTGAGCCATCACTTTGAACGTGAAAATACCCTGATGGTGCAATCGAGCTACCCTGCCTGCACTGAACACCGGGGTGAACATAACCGGGTACTGGGCGAAATGACCAATTTCCGTGCCCGTGTCGAAAGTGGCCGTGTCAGCTTTGGTCGCGCCTACGTTCTGGAACAACTACCCGGCTGGTTCGATCTCCACGTAACCACTATGGATGCCGCACTGGTGGAGCACCTGAAACGGAGTCAGGTATGACAAAAAACATCACCCTTGCCGGGTCAAACCCGGAGATAACCAGCAGCCACTATTTACTCCAGCTCGAAGGCAAGCTGCGCGCCATCATCGAGCTGAAGCCCACCTCGGAGTCAGACAATTGGTTGTTGTTTGTGCATATGTCGTACGATGGTGATACCGCTGGTACAACCAGTTTTAACCTCTACGGCTACAGTCGTGACGAAGCGGAAACACTGGCCGCCAACCTGAAAGACAATGCTTTTCTGATGAAAGAAATAGACGATTATCTGTGGGGCGAAAGCGACTGATCGGTTCCCCATTCTCCACGTTTGGCTGTTCACACGTTTGATGCGGGAATGGGCGGTGCTGTTTTACAAGGGCCGTCATATAACACAGTTTACAACAGTGCTGCCGACTTCACTTGTGCCCAGAGTGTTTGGCCGGGTGTCAGCCCCAGGTGCACCACCGAACGGCGAGTCATGCGTGACAGCAGCCGGGTCTCGCCGACCTTGACCCGTACCAGCGCCAGTGCATCGTGGTCGCCGTTACTGAGGGCTTCGACAGTACAGGGCAAGGCATTCACAATGCTGGTGTCGTCGTGGCGGTTGAGTGACAGACTGACGTCGCGAGCCAGAATACGCACCCGTACGGGCTGGTCGATGGCGTTGCCAGTGCGGTTGGTCAGGCTGTCGGGAGCATCTTTCCGACAGGCCGGATCGCTGATCCAGATCGAACCATCGTCTTCGTCCTGTGGCTGATTGGCAAAGCCGATACGTACCAGTTGCCAGTGGCTGTCGCGTTCGCGGATGTGACCTTGCAACACTACGCTGGCATCTTCTCCCTGTTGCAATGGGAAATCGAGCCGGGTGAGGGTGTCGTTCAGGGTTCCGCTGGCGACGACCAGGCCATCCTTGAGAGCAACCAGATAATCGGCCAGTCGGGCGACTTCCGCAGGGGAGTGGGTAACGTACACAATCGGCACATCAAGATGGTTTTTCAGCCGTTCCAGCCAGGGTAAAATTTCCTGTTTGCGCTGTTCATCCAGTGACGCCAGTGGTTCGTCCATCAATAACAAGCGCGGTTTGCTGAGCAAGGCGCGAGCGATGGCAACCCGTTGGCGCTCGCCACCGGAAAGCTGATGTGGGTAGCGCTTCAGCGTGTGCTGAATACCGAGCAGCTCTGTCACCTGTTCGAGGTCGTCCGCTTCAACCGGGCCTCGGGCCCGCTGGATGGCAAACTGAAGGTTACCTGCTGCGGTCAGGTGATCAAACAGGCTGGATTCCTGGAATACATAGGCCAGCGCCCGTTGCCAGGTCGGCACAGAACGGTGCTTGTCTTGCCAGCACTGACCCTGAAACACCAGTTCGCCGCTGGCGCGTTCAAGCCCGGCAATGTAGCGCAGCAGTGTAGTTTTGCCAGAACCTGAGTGTCCAAATAAAACACTGACGCCACGACCGGGCAGAGCGAGATCGACGTCAAGGGTAAAGCCTGGTCGTTGCAGGTAACAGCGTACCAACAGCTCAGGGTGTTCGCCCTGGGGATGACGACTGGCCGTTGCTAACGTTGTTTTTTTAAGTGGGTTCATGTTCATAGCAGCGGTTTGGCTCCCTGGTCACGTCGAAAACCATACAACAGCAGCAACACCACAAAAGAAAAGACCACCATACCGGCGGCCAGGGTGTGAGCGCGGCCGTAGTCGAGCGCTTCAACATGGTTGTAGATCTGCACTGAAATGACCTGGGTGACGCCGGGGATATTACCGCCGATCATCAGTACCACGCCAAATTCACCAATCGTATGGGCAAACCCCAATACCGCTGCGGTGTAAAAACCGGGGCGAGCCAGCGGCAGTATAACGTGGAAAAAAGTATCCCATGGCCCAGCGCCCAGCGTCGCAGCGGCTTCCCGTGGACGATCACCGAGCGCTTCGAGAGCGTTCTGGATCGGTTGTACCACAAAGGGCAAGGAGTAAAACACCGAGGCCACCACCAGTCCGGCAAAGGTGAACGGCAAGGTTCCGAGGCCGAGACTCTGGGTCAGCTGGCCAATCAGTCCATGTGGCCCCATGGTGAGCAGCAGATAAAACCCCAATACACTGGGAGGCAACACCAGCGGCAGAGCGACCAGCGCACTCACGGGTCCCCGTAACGGGTGACGGGTATGCGCCAGCCACCAGGCAATCGGGGTGGCCAGCAGCAACAGAATCAGGGTCACCAGCGTTGCCAGTTTGATGGTGAGCCAAACAGCGGTGAGGTCTGCACTGGAAATATCCATTCGAACCGTGCTCTCCGGGCGGGTTATGCGGGTAACTATGCGGGTAACTGGGAGCCTGTCGGACTCAGGCGCTAGTCTCACCTGTTTTGGCGCGTTTGAGCAAACGCAGACAGTCAATATTGCTGGCCAGGTCGAGGGCGGTGAAGCCATCGAGGGTTTCGGCACGGGTATCGGCCCCCTTGTCGAGTAGCCAGGCGACCCAGGGGGTTTTACCACTGGAGGCAGCATACATCAGCACGCTGGCGCCATTGTCATTAAGATTATCGAGATCGATCCCCAGGGTTAGCAGCAGCTCGGCAATGGCATAGTCATCGGCAACAACCGCAGCCCAGAGGGCATTGGTACCATCCATATTGCGATAGTTGAGGGCGTTCGTGGCGATGGCGTCCGGCATGGTGGCGAGGTCGGAAACCACATCAAATCGGCCCTGACGACTGGCGAGAATCAGTGGCGTGTCGTGGTAACGGCCTGGCTTGTCGAGGCGTTGCGGGTCGAAGCCATGCTCGACCATCCAGCTGATGGTGACGGGCTGCAGCGTAACGGGTTCGAGAGTGACGGGCATGGGGCAACTCCTGTAGGTCCTGGCGGTGCCAGACAACGGTATGGCAAAACTCTTGCTCTGCACAGGGTATTCCAGTGAAAACGCTCAGCGCTCAAACGGTGGGTTCTGGCGCTTGTTATAGCAGGCAAGCCGCTGTTTTCAAGGGAAAACCACATCCGGTGCGGGTAATGGACAAGGTCTGTTATCCGACTGATTCTTCGGTAATTGTCGTAAATACGACACGACAAAGCCGACAACGACAGGAGCTGCAACATGACTCAATTGCAAAAAGGCGACGCCGTCTTTGCCACCGTTACCATCACCAACGATGGCTCTGTACCCAGTGCACCGGAAAGCCATGTCTTTGCCGAACCGGGCACTATGGGAATGCTGGTTAATACTGGTCATCTGGAAGAAGATCCTGAGCAGGAAATGTTGCTGGTGTGTTTTCCGGACGATGCGGGGAATCCGATTCATCTGGTGACCTGCTTCCCGGATGAAATCAGCGCCGAGCCACCCACTAGTCATTGAGCGATCCCGTATGTTAATCAGGGAATACCACCAACGCACCCGTCATCTGCCGGATGCTTACGCTGCCGGGCCGGAAAGTATCGACTGGGATGCTCAGCCCGATCCGTTCCGGCGTTACGACGGCGCCCGGCTGACCAGTTTGCCATTGGCTGCCTCGGAGTTGATTCTTGACCCCAACAGCCGGCGCTGGGAACAGCTGTGGCAACCGCAACCAGCGGCTAGCCCGCCCGTGGTCATCCCTGATCTGGCGCAACTGGGCTTGTTACTTGAATTGTCGCTGGCCTTGTCGGCCTGGAAGCAGTTCGGCAGCGCCAAATGGTCGCTGCGGGTAAACCCGTCCAGCGGCAACCTGCACCCGACAGAATGTTATCTGGTGGCTTGTTCGATTGCGGGGTTGGAAGACGGTGTTTATCACTATCGCCCGGATCAGCATGCACTGGAGTTGCGTTGCCCGCTGGATGCGGTCACCGGGTCTGCAACGCCGCTGCTGTATCTGGGATTAAGTTCGGTGCACTGGCGCGAAGCCTGGAAATACGGCGAACGTGGCTATCGCTACTGTCAGCTTGATGTCGGTCATGCGCTGGCGGCGGTCAGCTTTGCGGCTTCGACACTGGGCTGGGCGAGTCGCCAGATTCGCCCAGTGGCGCTGCCAGACAGCTCTCTGGCGAGCTTGCTGGGGTTGGATCGCCCGCAGGATCTGCAACAAGCGGATGGCTCGGTGGCAGAAGCGGAACATCCTGATTGTATGCTGAATTTGCTCGCCAGCGATCAGACTGATACTGCTTCAATGGCTGCGTCACACCGGTGGTTGGAGAAAATACGGGAGCATGTACAACAAGGGGCGTGGTCTGGCCACGCCAATGTGCTCGACAAACGCCACTTTTATCAATGGCCGGTGATCGACGACGTCGCCAAAGCTGCCAGTATTTCCACTGCAGCCATCCAGGTGGTCGAGCCGCTAATGCCGCCAGCATCCGCAAGCTGGTCGGTGCCGATCTGTGCCAGTGGCCAACGTGCGGTCGAACCGGCGGCGCGGCTGATTCGGCAGCGTCGTTCGGCACAGGCATTTGATCCTGCCGGGGGCATGGCGCTGGCCGATTTCTACACCTTGCTGGATCACTGTCTGCCACGGTCTGACTACAGCCCATGGAACACCTTGCCGTTTGCCACTGGCGTACAGCTGATGCTGTTTGTGCACAAGGTGGAAGGATTACCTTCCGGCCTGTATTGCCTGCAGCGCGACAGTAATGTAGCGCTGCCGGATATGCGGGGACAATTACGGGCAGAATTTCAGTGGCAAGAAGTCGATTCGGCACCGCCGCATCTGTCGTTCTATCGCTTGTTAGCTGCCGGGACACGCCGTACGGCGATGCGCCTCAGTTGCCAACAAGCCATCGCTGGAGAAAGCGCTTTCAGCCTCGCCATGATGGCAGACTGCAAAAAACTGGAAACCGAACCCTGGAGCTACCGCCATCTTTACTGGCAAGCCGGTGCTATCGGACAGGTATTATATCTGGAAGCGGAAGCGGCTGGATTACGCGGCACCGGGATTGGTTGTTACTACGATGACATGGTGCATAACCTGTTTGGCCTGCAAAACGACCAGTGGCAAGTGCTGTATCACTTTACGGTGGGATTGCCGGTGATTGATCATCGTATTACCAGCTGGGCAGCGTACAGCAAAACGTAGGGATGGGGCTCTGTCCCCATCCCTGGGCTGGCTACTCGAAGTTCCAGCCAACAGAGATATACGCGGCTGCAGCGTATAGGGTGTTTTCCGGCAGGGTGACAGAATCCAGTGCGTTGGACCATTCCTGAATCTTGTCACGATGACTGTACAGACCAGTAATCAGCAACATGGTACTCAGTTGCTGGCTGAACTGATAACCAACCCCCAGTTTGCCAGTGACATCCAGACCGCCACCGAAGGTGCGTTCAAGTGAGCCATTGTGGCTGCTGTTGAGGATTTTTTCGTAGATTGGTGTGCCAACTTCCAGAGAAAACTGGTAACGCATGCCACTGGATTGTTTCATGAAATAACTGTCGTAGGCGATGCCAATCATGGCGCCAAAATTACTGGCATCCTCAAATACAACGGTCTGGTTGGTTTCCGGGTCGTTGCGGATAAGATCAAAATAATCGGCTTCGTTGGAGATATCATCGAATTGATCGATGTATTGCTGCACCACGTCCATCATCGCCGGGTTGTTGGTAATGTAATCCTTGATCGTGGCGTTGTAGGCGTCGTTGGCGTTGCCGGTGGTCCAGTCAAAACGAGAGAAGGCGGTTTTCTGGTAGTGCATCCCGGCTGAGGCGTACCAGCCGTTCTGTAAGTGGTAGGACATCATCATGTCCAGAGTCTGGAAACTCAGTGACGTGGTGTTTTGCTGCACGTAACCGTCTTCGCCTTTCAGTTCCCAGTCTTCTCGATCTTCAAAGCTCAGTAGTGTCGAAGATGAGATGATGGAAAAACCGAGAGTGTCATTCACTGCCGTATAACCACCGGAACGCTGCACAAAGTTGACCGTCTCGAAAGTCGACTTCATGTTGACACCGTAGTAGTTGTTCAACTTTTCGCTGTAGTTAATGTATTGCATGCCAGCAGCACCAAAAACACTGAAGGAACGGTTTTCATATTCTGCCAGGGCCGACATGGAAGCAGTAGCAACCGCAACGGCCATCAGGGTTTGGGAAAGATACTTCGAACGCTGTGAACTCATGTGTAGCTTCCTGCAGACGGATGTGACAGAACTATACAAAAACCGTCTGGTCGAAAGAAGCGTTTGTCTGAAAATTAGTCATTTGGGCTAGACGTGAGGCATTGGTTCAATCGGGTCAAGCAAACGGAATCAATCAAACGACGAGCGCATCGCCGCCAGCGACTGCTGGTCCGCCTTGAAGCGGATTTTCAGAAAGATACCTTGGGCAGTGTAGTTAGCCGCCGAAAAATCACTGTCGATAAAGCCGGAAAAGTTATAGCCCACACCCAGCCAGACGTTGGTTTTGGGAATCCAGCCTAGCGAGAAACCGGTGCCATGTTCCGACTGGCCAGCTTCATAGCTGTGCAGGCGGCGGCCATGGGCACCAACGTCCCAGCGGTCGGTCAGGTGGTGACGCCATTCTCCAGCCATATAGTCGATCGAAGCCGCGTAGTCGTCGCCATCGTATTGACTCAGCACCCGTTTCAATCCGTACTGCCCGGCAAGCTGATCGCGACTGGTGAACATCCAGTTAGCATGAATGTTGTTAATCAGCTTGCGAGTGCGATCGGGTGTGTGGTTACCGCCATCCGCAGTCTGCAGCCAGCGCGTTTGCCACAAGGCGGCATAGCGAGCCTGTTGCGGGCGCAGTGCCAAGTCAAACATGGCATCCAGTTGTTGACTGTAAATGCTGCCTGCCATGGAGCGGAAGAAGTCCAGACTGGCACCGGTAGACAAGGTGTCACTGATCGGGTGGTAAAGCGCGGAGGAAACGACCCATTTGTCGGTTTCTCGGCCGTCTCGGTATTCCAGCCGGTTGTTCCACTGCCAGGGTTGGGTGTTGTAGCTCACCCCGGTACGCAGCGCGTAATAGTCTTCGGTCTGGTCGGCGCTTTCGGCTGGCTGGTTGGCTTCAATGTTACGAGCTTGATCGAATCCCAGACTGGCGGTCCAGCGTTCATCAATAATAAATTCTTGACTCAGTCCCGACAGCGCCATGAGCTGATAGGCGTCATCCTGTCGAACTTGCTCAACACTCTGCTCAGCAATGGCACCTCGCCATGGGCTGGTACGCACACCCAGTCCAATGCGTTGCGAGGCTTCACGGGCAAAGCCCGTTTCCATTGTACTGAACACGGAGGTTTTATTGGTCAACTTGTAGTCTGCCGAGAAGATCAGCTGATCCTGAGCTTCACTGCGACGGGTATAATTGGCCAGTACGGTGGCGTTGGTGGTCAGCCGTTCTTCAAAGAAGGTGCTGGAGATACCCGCCGATAGCTGATCGGCAAACACGGTGTCTGTTTCACTCTCTGCCTGGGCGTTAATGACCCCGAAAGTGAGGCGGTTACTGTCATCTATCGCGCGGGTCCAGTCGCCCTGGCCCTGATAGGTATCGAGGCCGGTAGACAGTTCATGGTGGTGGAAGGCTGTCAGCGACAGCTGATCCCTGTCACCAATAAACCAGGTGCCTTCAATGCCTTCCTTGCGTGAGTCATTTTCGCTGTCTTCGTTGTCATCAACACCATAACGTTCGCCCTGGCGGCGGATATAGGCGCGGGTCTGCAGGTTTTCGCTGCGATGAGTGACATCGAGCAGATAGGCGTTGCCACTGAATTCACCTGCAATGGTTTTTTTGCTGCTTTGGCCAACTTCACCGGTGATTTCGGTGTTACCTAGCTTGAGTGTGGTATCGACAGCGGTCAGTTGGCCTTCATGGTCGGGCTGGTTGACGTTCACTGCGGATACGCCAGCCTTGAGTTGGCGATCAAAAAATTTAACTCCGGCACGACCACCGGCCACGTAACCCAGTTGTTGATCATCGACTTCGTATTCGGCCACGATATAGCGAGGGTTAAATGCATCATCGGTGGCCCGAATTGCCTGTTTGAAATAAATGGTGCCGTCTTCGTAATCGATGACGTAGTCATAGTCACGCAGCAGAGGTTCGGTGCTAATCACCAACTCGCTACGGTAGCGGTCATGGACTTCCAGAGTCAGCGATTCGCTGCTTTTTACCAGGTTTTTGCGGCTCAACCGGTATAGGCCCGAGGTGCCATCACCTTGGATTTCGTCACGGATAAAACCGTTGTCGGTTTGTGATACAAACGCTGTCGCTTCGACATTTTCACCTTGGTAGGCGGTTTGCAGGCCGGTCATGCGGCGGCTGTATTGGCCTAGTTCAGTCTGGTCGAGGTCGGTGTCGATATCACCAAACATGGTATAGAAGCGGTTACGCTCCAGGCGTACATAAAGTTTGCGGCCGGAGCTGGCATCGAGCTGTTGGTTGCTGGCGTCGCCGTAGAGGGTGTAGTACTCGTCGGCGTTAATCAGCTGCGAGAAGGCTTCTGCCTGGGGTTTACCACTGTCATAGGCAGCCGTCAGCAGCCACTCGCCCGAGACTCGGCCCTGGCTGTAAAAGGCGACTCGGCCATCATGGTAAATGTTGTTATCAACGCCAGTGGCGTTGAGTCCTGCGGCGTCGCCGGAGGTTGAATTAAAACCAACGGTCATGTCGCCCAGCCCGACCAGAATCCATTCGCGTGGTTCCGGTTTCAGCCAGGCGCGGATTTCTTCACTCTGGCCGTCGGCGTGGTTAAACACCAGTACGGCTTCACCGGAGCGGTTGGTGGGGGCCAGCGTAATACGAACCACACCATCCTGGCCCACTTGATAGAAGTTCTGCGAGCTTTCATTCAGCGGGCTGGATTCGGTTTCGCTCTGTTCGGAGTAGAGGGTGTAGGGTGATTCAACGGCGGTGCTGATTTGCAGGTTGGTGTGCAGCGGGTAGCCATCGCGGTCGGTCAGGCGTACCGCAATCACCGGTGTGGTAATCCCGTCGGCCACCAGGGTGCTGAGTTCTGGCTCCAGTCTGGCGTTGGCGGACTGTTCTGACAGTTGAACGCGGGCATCAATGGTTGCCAGCCGCTCTCCATTCTTGTTCAGGACATCGACCGAGAAGCGGTTGGCACCGGTATTAATGCTGATGCCTTTCCAGGTGGTGACCATCAGGTTTCGTGCGCGACTGCGGAAAACCCCTTCGAGGTTGAGCATGGAGACTGGCTCGCCATTCAGTTTCAGCTTGATGAGCTGATCTCTGGTGTGGCGAATGGCAATGTTGACGGCAGAAATAGAGGCACTGCGATCCAGTTGTGGCCATACCCATCCGGCTGTTTCTGGTTGGCTGGCAAACCAGTTTTCATCGAAGGATGGCATCTTCTCTTGCTCGGAAAATTCATTCTGATCCAGGTCAACCGTTTTGCGATGACGCTTGATTCTCAGTGAGTCGAGACTGGCTTGTATTTTCTCGGATTCAATTTGAGCACCGACGGATTCCAGTTGGACGTTCGCTTCTGCGGCCAGCAGGTTGACTTCGACTCGCCGGTTTTTGGCCCGGCCCTCGGTGGTGGTATTCGTCGCAATCGGGTCGACTTGGCCACGGCCTTCCGCCTTGATCTGGTCATCGGTCAGCTTCAGCTTGTCTTTAATATAGTCTGCCACGGCATCGGCACGGGCTTCTGACAGGGCCTGGTTATCAGGAAAAATATGACGGCTGCGGGGGGCGATGCGGGTGCGGTCGGTGTGGCCGACCACTTCCAGCTGGATGTTTTTCAGATCCAGCAGACGGTTGACCACGCCATCCAGGGTCATCTGGTCGTTGTCAGACAGCTCGGCAAAGAAAACTTCAAACTTGGGTTGCTCTGGTTGTTCCAGCACTCCCTGCGGTGGCGGAATACGCAGTTTAGCCAGTGTCGTGACTGGTGTGATTTTCAGGTTTTTTTGCTCACCGACTTCAAACAGGGTAACGGCTTTGGTGGTCAGGTCACCGGCTACTGCCTGGTCGGTCACAACGCCGTTAAAGGTGATGAGCTGTTGCCACTGTTCTGGCTTGTCGCCCAGATCGAATACCAGCGTGCCCGTGTAATTTTTTGGGTCTGCACTGGGGTATGAATCGACTTGGCTGCTGCCCGGCACATAGGCAACGCCTGCTGGCAAGGAGATCATGCTGCGGACATTCTGTATCGCCAAGCCTTCACCGTTCAGGGTAAAGGCGTAGGACAGCAACTCGCTGACTGGTGAGTGATACTCTGCCAATGTTGTGCGTTCTGATGCGCTCATTGGCACCAGGGTTTGCAGCAGTTTCTGGCTGACTTCACCCGATGGCGGTATTTTCGGTTTGAGGGTGTAATCAACCCGCCACAGGGAACCTGGCTGTAAATCGACAAACTGGCTGAAATCCCGGCCAGCATGAAAACCGAGGTTGTCACAGGCCTGTAATTCCAGGTTGCCGGGCAGGGTGATGGTATCCAGCTGGACGACGTGGCTGCCTGGGCGAACATGTTCAATGTGCCATTCACCGTTTTCGTCGGTGACAACGTAGGTGCCGTCTTCCATGAACAGACGCACGTCAGCGACGCCAATCTGTTCGGTGGTGTTGTCACAGTCGCCGATATAAACCCGGCCAAACAGGCGCGCATAGTCACGATAAAAATCGTCGTTCACTTTGACGCGAGCCGTTGCCTCATTGGTACTTAAAACGTCGTCGATAAGGTTGACGGTATTCACCAGCGAGCCTTTGGCGTTGGCCGCTACCTGAGTCACGTAGCTGAGGCTGGCGGATGAGTTGGCGGCAACGTCCGGGATGCTGAATCGCAGGGTACGGCCGTTACGGCTGATGTCTGGATCGGCAAGTTTCTCTCCAGCGAAATAGGCCGAGCCTGGCTGGTATGTCAGCCCCACGGGTAATTGATCGGACAGTTGGCCATCGCTCAGGGCAACATCTGCAAGTGTTAAGGTGACGCTGTATTTGATGAAGTCACCAATGGCGGCTGACGTGACATTGGCCGATTTTTTCAACAGTACGCCGGTGTCGAGGCGATCGGCGGGAACGTCGGTAACAAAGAGATGACTGCTCACGGTAAACGCGCCACCACGGGAAATGGCGTTGATAAGAAAGCCACCATCCAGCGCCGCAATGGCCGCATTGCTGGTGGCGGACGGAATCTGGTAATTGGTGGGAGTTTTAAATTCCAGTCGATATTCACCGTTTGGCAAATACGGGAAGCGGAAACTGCCATCCGGAAAGCTGACGTTGGTCGCCATGGTGTCTGCCGCACTAATGCTGGCGGTTGGGCCAGTGGTCAGTGTGGCAGTGTACGGGGTAATGCCATCGTCATCGTACACCGTGGCGGGTAGACCGGTGCTGTTGTCGATGAGAGTAACCTGAATACCGTTCAGTAGTTCGCCGGTGCTGGCGTCGAATACCCGGCTGTAGGGATCAAAGGTGCCGGTATCCTTGACGGTATCGGTTGCGTCGGTCGAGTCGATATACGACGCGGTAATACCCGAGTTGGTGGATACCGACAGTGCGCAGTTATAGCTGACGACACGGTCGTCTGCGCTCACGGTATTGATCACACCGTAGAAAATGCCGCTGTTGATATCGGATTCACTCAAGCGCAGGGTTTCGTAATCGCTGCCCTCGTTGTTGGAAAGGGTAACCGTAATCTGGTCAATCCGTACCGGGTTAAGATTTTTGTCCTGATCTTCCACTCGCACCAGTAAGGGTTCGCCGACCTTGAAACCATATTCCAGCGCACTGATACCGTAATCGCCAGGTAGATTCTGGGTGCTACCTGAGAGATCGGTGAAGTGGTTGTTGGCGGTAAAGTTACCTGTACTATCGGCACATTCTGAAGCGGAAATCGCAACCTGTTCAGAGCCGCTTGCCCCACTGAAGTGAAGTAAATCCAGAGTTGCGCTGGTGGCTGCAGGGGCAAAACTGATACTGCCAGTGGTAAAGGTCGCTGATGCTGATTGGCGCATGGACGTTTGGCCAACCTGATAATTGGCGCTGGCATGGTTGGAAATTTCAGTATTGGCGGGTGTTACTGCATGGCTCCACCCACTAATACCAATCGCCAATAATGCTACTCCCAGGCGCAGGTATGGACACGCCAGCGCTCGGGGAGTTACCCCAAGTGCTGAGCGGCCATAACGCATGTTCAACCCAGGAAAGTGAGGCATGCGTTACTGGATGGTGACTTCAAACTTAACCACCGCAATGTCGTCGGCTTCCATCTGCAAACCGGTACCCAGATCAACCGTGACGGTATCAATCGGGCTTGCACCTGAGCTGTCGGTCGCGACTTCACCTTCGTCCGTATCCGCTGCTGGCGTCAGAGTGGTCGGCGTGGTTGTTCCAGCGCTGTCATCGGTGAAGTCGAGAGTGAACAGATCGGTGCCGTTAATCGCATCACCAAAGCGCAGGCTCGATACCAGCGTATCCGCAATCACAGCGTTGGTCGCAGTACCTCGGCCGGTATTGGTCAGTGTCAGGGTGTAGGTGACGACCGCCCCCGGGATGAACTTCGGATTGGTGGTACCGTTGATTGGGTCTTCAGAAATGGCCTGGGTTTTCACCAGTTCCAGTATCGGGAAGGTCAGTTCGAGGGCATCGGTAGTGGTTTCTTCGTTCTTGGCACTATCAGCGATATCTGCATGAACGATATCGACAGCACCAACGCTGTCTGCGGCTGTTGTTTCAGTGGTGATATCGGTTTGAACGCTGCTGATCAGGGCATTACGACCCGAGACGGTCGTCTCCAGACCAAGGATGTCGGCGTCAGTACCTTCAAAGCCGATATCGGTCGCGGTGACATAGATATAGGTAATATCGTCTGTTGCGTTTGTTGCGCCATCGGCCAATGTGGTGGTGGTCAGCTGGGAAGTGACCAGAGTACCGGTAATCTCGGTATCTGCTCCGGTATCCAGAATCGCATCATCCGACTCATAGTATTTAACTGCGGTCAGGGCGTTGTCTATGGTATCAGCTACCGGGTTAGTGGCCGGATCACCACCTGTAACCGCCACCGTGCCAGCGGTTGCCATCTGATCAATAGCAGCCAAAGAGAAGTCCAGTGGTGCGTTACTCAGGTTGGTAATCTTGTACGCCATTACGGTGGTCTCGAGGCCATCGTTGGTGACGGTGTAGGTGGTGGTGGCCAGACGGTCAACTGAGAAGTTGACCTTGACGTCAACAACAAAGCTGGTGGGGTCGCCAGGTGTACCGCCAATAGTGGGGGTGGACTCAACCTGCGGCTGATCGGTAGCACCGACTTTAAAGTCCAGCGTTGCGGTGTTGTTAATCGTGGTACCTGCCGTGGTGCCGACGGCGTAGGCATTGGTTGCCATACCGCTCAGTGCGCCAATAACAGCAGGAACCCAAAGGGCGTTGTGCAGTTTCATGGTAGTTCTCTCCCGGGGTTAGTTAACACGTACTTTGAATTCAACCGTACCCTTTGAAGCCGGGGCTATTGCATCCAGGTTCCAGCGGATATGGGTAATCTCTTCAGGGCGTGCCAGTTGTTGCTTGCCGTCTTTTACAACGAACAATTCGGCAGCGCGGGCAAAGGCTTGCCCGTTGTCTGCGGAATAGGTCACCTTGCTGTTCAGGCCTGTGGCGCTGTTGGCAATGTAGGTGGTTTTTTCAGGAATCGGATTATTGATGGCGACGGAGGTGGCGGCCTCGGTTCCCGTGTTGGCGTATTCAATGCGATAGCCAACGATGTCACCGGGGACAATCTTGTCCAGCGATTGCCATTCTTCGGTCACCGAGCCGTCTTGCTGTTGCTTCAGTACAATTTTGAAGGCTTGGTTTACCAGCGTGACATCGGCCATGGCGGCCAGAGGTGTCAGTATCAAACCGATAACAAATGCGCGAATTATCTTCATAGGAATGCCCTTTGATTACTTGATTTCAGCTTGCAGCTGGACGCGGAAACTGGCGCCGGCTGCCTGGGTGCCCAACGTGACAAAAACCGTGCCGTTACTGCCTGCAGCAGAGTCAAACGATCCGGCGTCAGCATCCGTTGCGGTGTCGGTCAGTGGAGTGCTGGTGCTGGTCAGGGTGTCGATTTGCACAATCGAGTTGGCTTTGTAGGTCAGCTCACCTGGCAGCTCATCGCTGATAACCAGGTTGTCTACATAACCGTTGGCAACAGTGGCATCGATCTGATAAGTGATGATTGAGCCAGGCACCATGCTGCTGCCACCGAAGGGATCAACCACACGGAAGACGGTCTTGGTCATATTGACGGTGGCGCTACCGGCGCCAGTGCCGATTTCGAGGGCGCCGGTGGCGGCGTCGGTGTAGGAATTGCCAATAACGGCATCGTTGGCACCACCGCTACCAACACCGGCCATCAGGTCGCCAGGGGCTGGACTGGCACCGCCATGGGAGACCACGGTTTCCGAAATGGCGGACAGCTTCAGCTGGCCGATATCCCCTGCCGCTTCGGAACCGGTGTTAGGAATATCCAGGAGGATGAAAATGGTTTGATCATCATCGGCAGTCAGGCCGATGGAGCTGGAACCGGATGTCAGCAGAGTGTCAGTGCCTGGGGTGTAGGTACCGTTGCCGTCAGTATCCTGGTAGATACGTACATTGAGAGCGTCAAAATCGTCGGAAGTCAGTTGATCCAGACTGATCTCAAAGTCTTCCGCGCCGTTACCAGTGTTGGTAACAACGTACGTCAGAACCTGATCTGTTGCGCCAGCAATCGTGGATACGTTGCCGCTGTTCTGGGAAGTCACGTTGACGTTAATCAGTTCCAGAACGCTCAGTTTGACTTCGGCACTTTTGGTCAGGCCAGTAGTACCGCCTGGCAGGTCAAAGGTGGCGCTGGCGGTGTTGGTGATTTCGGTACCCGCAGGGGTACCAATCGCCAATGCCGCAGAACTGGCCATGGCGGCCAGTGTGCCGGTGAGCAGTTTGAATGCCCGGTTAAGCGTTGTCATGAGTAAAAAACCTCCGTTACTCTACAAGTACTTGGTATTGAAAGGAAAATGCTGGATTGCTGCTGCCATTGGATTCACTCATCACGCCTTTTGGCGTCAGGCGAATATGCGTGACAGCTGCGTCATATCCTCCTGCATCGGGTTGTGGCACATAGCCAAATGTCGCGCCGTTATCATCAGAAAAATCGACATCGTCGGTGCTGGAGTCGAGCTGCTCGAAGGTAAAGGTCAAGTTGCTAGGGGGGCTGCCATCAACAAAACCAATAGGGCTACCGCTCTGTAAATCACTGACAAACAGCGGCATCAGATCGGTCACCGGGTCGACAATAACGAGGGTGTTTTCGTCTACAGTGCCATCCCCGGCATTGGTGGTCGTCAGGGTGTACAGAATTTCTGCACCGGGGATACGTTTGGGATTGTTGCTGCCATTGACTGGGTCATAAATCACCAGCGTCGTTTTGGTGATCGACATCTCCGGGCGGCCATAGACCTGAATAACCTTGCTACGGCTGCTGTATACATCACCTTCATACCCTTCGTCGGCCGTCAGGGTGACGACCCAGTTGCCAATACTGCTGGCACCATCCGGTATCTCGATCGCCTGTTCGTAGGTGTTATAGGCACCACTGGATGAAACAGCCGTTAGTACTCGGTCGGTGACAGGACTCCCGCCACTGTCATTGACCGGGTTACCGGCAGGATCCGTGATGGTCATGCGGGCGCTGGTGATATCGCTATAGCCAAACGGGTCGCTGACGACAGCCCGCAAATACACGATCGAGTTTTCAATCACTTTGGTCATCACAGCACCAGCGGCATAGGCAGAGCTGTAGGGTTCCAGGCTGTTGACGTTAATAACGGTATTCGAGGTCAGATTGATCTGACTGGTATTGCCGGAACTGAACGGATAGACGTACAAATCACGACAGTTGGTACCGTTACGGCCACCACAGGCTTGCTGGGTGATTTCAACGCTCATAGTGTCGCCGGAGGACAGCGCCAGAGGGTTGGTCACAGTTAAATCCAGCGAATATTGGGTCGGGGTGTTTCTGTTGATGCCCAAATTGTTGTCGTAACGGGCGATCTCGGTGCCGTCAGCCAACAAACGTATGGTCAGGTTATGGTTGCGAGTACCGCCGCCGCCACCACCTGCTTCAGACTGGAGAATAAGTTGAACCGGAATCGTGCCGCTGCTGTAGTCGAGGCTGACATCGGTTTGCAGCGCTGGTGTTAATGTCCAGGAGGCCGATGTGCCGCCGACGGCACCGGCAAGGGTAATGGCTGTGGTGCTGGTGGAGGCAACCCGTGTCAAAGTCTGGTCATTCTGCAAATACAGTGGCTTGTTGCTGCCGCTGGTAAAAGTGGTCGACACGGTCAGGGTGGCAGATTGCACCTGCAGGTTGTTGCCCTGTGCATCCGTGATGATGGCTGTGTTGTCGACGGTTTCGCCATCAACCGCCGCCGCACTGATCACGGCTTCAATAACAATGGTCTCTGTCTCTCCGGCGGCAATGGTGATGTTATCGATCACCACGGTACCGGCACCGTAATCCCCCGCCGGTGCCAGGACGCTGTTATTGGTGCTGCCGGCTGGTGCACTGACAAGGGTGTAACTATTGATTTGTGAAGGCAGATGATCAGTCACATTTACGCCGTTTGCGCTGATCGTGCCGGTGTTGACGACGGTAATGCTGAACCTCAAGGTGTCTCCTGGTGCCAGATTGCCTGAGTTCACGTCTTCGCCTGTTTTGGCCGAGGTGCTCAAGTCCGGGGCACCGATGGTCATTTCAAGGGGTGTGTCGTTGTTCCAGTAACGGTTATCAAAGATTTGTCCGTTAACCGTGGCGGTCAGGATGATGCTGTCGAGCGTTGTGGCGCTGGTATCAAAAGACAGGCTCAGCGGCTGACTGCTGTCATCATCGTTGAGCGCGGCAGCATAGCTGCAAGTCACCAGACTGGTGGTTGCGCTGCAACTCCAGCCCGATCCCGCGCTGCCAGACAGGAGCAGTCCATCGCTGAGCGGAATGGTGACAGCGGAACCTGAGGGTGCCAGGCTGGGGCCGTTATTAGTGATGGCCAGGGTGTAGTTGGCATCCGAACCCCGGTAGACGCTGACCGCCGAGCTGGATGTGATGGTCATGTCGGCGACAGCCTGGTTTGGCACACTGATGATTTCGGCACTGAGCAGCACATAGTCACCACCGGATGAATAGGTCGTGGTGACTGAGGTGTCCCCAGCGCTGATATAGCTGCCAATCTCATAGCTATCGATGTCAACGCCACTGGTATTGCCAATGACATTGGAATAGGAGTTAAACTGATTGTTGGAAGGGTTGCCGCTGTCAATCAGGGTATTGCCATTAAATTGCAGTGTCTCTGAGTAGGTCAGGGTTTGCGAGTTGCCCGAGTCACCCTCCCAGGTTATGTGAGCATGGCGTCCGCCCTTGGCGGCCGGGTTGTCGGCGATCACAAAGTTGGTGGGCGTCAGACTAATGAAGGTATCGCGGAACCCCTGATAGCCATCAAACAGATTGACCACTCGTAATGGTTCAGACGGATTTTCATAAATAACAACCAGTGCCCAGCCGCCGAACACCAGGCCGGAATTGCAATAGTTTGTCTGGGTATCAATGGTTACACCGCTGACGCTGTAGGAGCTGGAGCTATTGCTGACCAGATCGGTGACATTGGCCCGGGCACCGTAGGAGTAGTTGTTGCGGTTATTGAAATAGAAGGTCTCGGTAAACATCTCGTCGGCAGTGACCGTGGTGCCGTTGAAGACCACCAGGTTGTCATTCGATTGGCCGCTGGCAGCCCAGTACAAAAACGCGGCTTCGATGCTTGATCCGGCGGGAAGGGAGATGTTGTCTGATGAGGTGTTGAAGGTTTGGCACTCGTTGGCAGCATCACGAAAGGTGCCTCCTCCAAGTTCAAACGACAGATTCCCCGCGTAGCTTTCACGTAACGCCACTTGCTCACTGGCGACTGCCGATACGGCAAACAACAATAAGAATATTCTTGTCAGGACGTTCGAGTTAAAGGGCCCGATTGCCTGTAAAAAACAGATGAAGAAATACTTAATGATAACCGTTGTTTTGCCAACGATAACCAAAAGAGCCCCTTGCGCCGAGTCAGGCCGCTTGTGAAATAAAGTAAAAAATAGGCGGCGATGGTATGAATGTTACTGATGGGAGTCAATCTGTTGACTATATCGGATGGCTTGCGGCTCATGGCTTTTAAGTTATTGATATAATAAGCATTCCTACAATCTGGCAGTTTATTGGGTTTTAATAATGCATAATTTGGAGTGTTTTCTCTAGATTGTTGCTGTACTTTCTTTAATCAGCTGACTTTGATGATTTTGTGATATATCTCTCAATAATTGACTTTGCCCCAGCGGTTAGTATGGGTTTTTATTTTTTTTTGTAATTTTTTGTAATTTTTGGTGCTTTTATTATTGATAAAATGAATATAAAGAAATTTTTTAGTTGATTCTGTTGTTATCCTGATTTTAGGATTTTTTGACCTGTAAAACAAAAATTGTCAATAATTTGACTTGATGATGACTTTTTTTCACAAGTAGGTGCCAGTGTGTAGACATGAAGTAATTGAACTTGGCCGCTTCTTAAGACAGTGTGCTCTGAATAAAAGCAAACGATTTATACGAGGAAGGAAGGCGGTTGGGATATTTATCCGCAGGAGAGTCGAAATAAAAAACCCGACATGAAGTCGGGTTTGTTGTTTGAACGGATCAATCAGAAGGCGTATTTGGCAGTAAACTGCGCCCGCGTCATATCACCATCAACGCCGCTTTCTTTTTCCAATGTTGCCTTGCTTAGCTCAACACCATAAGTCATCTTCTCTGCCGGACTCCACATAACGTTGGCGCGCATGCTTTTGGAGGATTTATTAACGGCGGTGCCAGCATCAGCATGGTTGTCAGCATTGATCATACTGTAGCCAATGGTGCTGCGAACACTGTCGTTCCAGTGGTGGCGGAAGCCAATAAAGGCCGCAGTGACGTTATTGCCTACCAGATCACCCTTGTTGGTCAGCGTCGCATCGCTGGACATGGCTAGACCAACGTAGCGGGCGACATGACCCTTGGTGATGCTGAATTTCAGGTCATCTTTACCCACCATCAGCTTACCGGAAACGTTCATACCGAAGCGCATGATGGATTCATCAATGTTGTTTGCTTCGTCTTTATAAGCCAGGTTACGGGCGATACCGGCAACGGACAGGTCGGCATTGCCGGCCTTGAAGTTGTAGCGTGCGATCATGTCTGGCAGCGCAGAATCATCGGTATTGCCAACACCGTTGACCGTGGTTGCCGGGTTTTCCAGTGCCAGTTGCAAGCCACCATTGGTGTAGCGGATTTGCGCCTGACGGTTGAACACGGTGCCGTCACTGACGCCGAGGAAATCGACGGTTTCCAACAGTGCACCGGTATTCATAAAGGTCGACCAGGTCTGGCCGAAAGTGTAATTCCCATGCTTGAAGAAGGCATGGCGCAGACGTGGAGAATTGGAGTTGGATACCACTTCGTTGCCAGACCCGGTCAGGAAGTCCATCTCAACAAAGGTAGTCACTTTTTCGCCAGAATTGAGGGTGGTGACGGTCTTGAAGTTGATTCGTGATGTTTGAGCGCCCATATCGAAGGCGCTGCTGTCGTTGCCCGTGTTACCGGTTGGCGTGGCTGAAGGAACGTAAAAGTCACGGCCACTGCTGGTCGAGGCAATTTCACCTTCAGAGTAGTTGGATATCATAGCGTCCATTTTGATGTAGCCGCCGTAACTGAATTCTGTGTTTGCAGCCTGTACAGCCATCGGCAGGGTTGCCGAGGCCAACAGGATCAGTGAGGTTTTGCGCATGTGCTCGCTCTCCTTTTGTAATTATCATTGTTCTGCGCGGCCACTATGGGTTAGTCCTCTACGGGTATAAAATTAGCCAAAAGTCGTACCGGTAAAGAGGCACTAGTATAACTACCTATAGCTGAGTAAATCGGCTAAATGGCTGATGTAACTTACGTTTTTAACAGTGTTATGCTCATGACCATGCTATTCCAACGGTTATTGGCTACCTGTTCTTTTAACGGTCGACTGGTACAAATCCGCACCCCGCAGGGGCTTGGGTGTGATTGGAAGCGACGGATGATAGAGGCGAGTTTATTCTCTGCAGTAGCACTGACTGGCAGGCAGTGAGACACTGAAACAGACGGGTTGTCTGGCAATAACGGGGGAAATACAGGCCGTTACAGTGGCACGGAATGTCCAATCCTGGCGTGGTAAAAATTCAAATCGCCATAAATAGACCATTGTCTAATTTTTTGCCCACCCGCCAATGACCAATATGGGGTCAGCAGTTTGTATCGCTGCCCCGGACACACGGAATGCGCGATAACATAAAATAAAAGAGGGGAGTACGCCATGAGCGACCAGAAGGTTTATCCGGTAAAACCGGAGTTTGCTGATTCAGCCTGGATTGATAACGACAAGTACCTGCAGATGTACCAGCAGTCCGTCATTAACCCTGAAGGGTTCTGGCGTGAGCAAGCAATGGAACGTATCGACTGGATGCGTCCATTTACCAAGGTTCGCAATGTGTCCTTCGACGATCACAACGTCGATATTCGCTGGTTTGAAGACGGTGCCACCAACATGGCCTACAACTGTCTTGACCGTCATCTGGAAACTCGTGGTGACCAGACTGCCATCATCTGGGAAGGGGATAACCCGGATGAGAGCAAAAACATTACCTATAAAGAGCTGCACGAAGAAGTCTCGCGCTTTGCCAACGCACTGCGTGGCCAGGGCATTCGTCGTGGCGATGTGGTGTGTATTTACATGCCGATGATTCCTGAAGCTGCCGTTGCCATGCTGGCGTGTACCCGTATTGGTGCCATTCACTCGGTGGTATTTGGTGGCTTCTCTCCGGAAGCCCTGGCCGGACGTATTGAAGATTCCAATACCAAGCTGGTCATTACTTCTGACGAAGGGGTTCGTGCCGGTCGCACCGTTGCCCTGAAGGCCAATGTGGATGAGGCGCTGACCAACCCGGCGATCAAGTCACTGGAAAAAGTCATTGTCGTCAAGCGTACCGGTGCCGATGTGGCGTGGCATCCTCATCGTGACGTCTGGTACCACGACCTGGTTGCGTTGGCGTCGCCCAACTGTCCTGCGGAAGCGATGGACTCTGAAGATCCGCTGTTTATCCTGTATACCTCAGGTTCTACCGGCAAGCCCAAGGGTGTGGTGCATACAACCGGCGGTTATATGGTGTGGGCTTCCATTACCCACCAGTATGTGTTCGATTACCACGACGGTGATGTGTACTGGTGCACGGCGGATGTCGGCTGGATTACCGGCCATACCTACCTGATTTACGGCCCGCTGCTGAATGGCGGTATCACGCTGATTTCCGAAGGTGTGCCTAACTATCCGTCCATCAACCGCTGGTGCCAGATTGTCGACAAGCATCAGGTGAATATCCTCTACACCGCGCCCACAGCGATTCGCTCACTGATGGCTGAAGGTACGGCAGCGGTGGACGGGACTTCTCGCAGCTCGTTGCGGTTGCTGGGTTCTGTGGGTGAACCCATCAACCCGGAAGCCTGGGACTGGTACAACAAGACCATCGGTGAAGACAACTGCCCGATCGTTGATACCTGGTGGCAGACCGAGACTGGCGGCATCATGATTACGCCACTGCCAGGTGCAACAGCGCTGAAACCCGGTTCGGCGACACGGCCGTTCTTTGGTGTTCAGCCAGCGATTGTTGATAACTCCGGTATGATTCTGGACGGTGCAACAGAAGGCAATCTGGTCATGGTTGACAGCTGGCCGGGCCAGTCCCGTTCCGTTTTTGGTGACCACGACCGTTTTGTCCAAACCTACTTCTCCACCTTCCGTGGCATGTACTTCACCGGTGACGGTGCCCGTCGTGACGAAGATGGTTATTACTGGATCACTGGCCGTGTTGATGATGTCATCAACGTTTCCGGCCACCGCATGGGTACCGCAGAAGTGGAAAGTGCCCTGGTTGCTCACCCGAAAGTGGCTGAAGCAGCCGTGGTCGGTTACCCGCACGATATCAAGGGTCAGGGTATCTATGTTTACGTCACTCTGAACTCGGGTGAAGAAGCCAGTGATGAGCTGGTGCAGGAGCTGCGCAAGTGGGTTCGTACCGAGATTGGTCCGGTGGCAACGCCGGATCTGATCCAGATTACCCCTGGACTGCCAAAAACCCGTTCCGGCAAGATCATGCGTCGTATTTTGCGCAAGATTGCCGCCAACGAGCACGATGCATTGGGTGATGTCTCAACGCTGGCGGATCCTACCGTGGTCGACAGCCTGATTGAGAATCGTAAAAATCGCTGATTAACAGACGTTGATTCACAGACGCTGATCGATCAGACTCAAACACGCCGATTGCAGTTGGTTCTGCAGTCGGCGTTGTTTTTTGTCGGCTTCCCAGCCCGTTTAAGATGATCCGGCCTGACCGACCGGAGGCATCACCGAGCAGCGATACGCTGTTCGCTCAGGAGGACCCCATGCAGCTTGCCCAAAAAATAATTATTGCAGACGATCACCCGTTATTTCGTACCGCGATGCATCAGGCCGTGAAACAGTTGGTACCTGATGCCGATATCCCCCAGGCGGACTCGCTGCCGGAATTACAACGCGTCGTTGAACAACATTCCGATGCCGATCTGATCTTGCTCGATCTGCAAATGCCCGGTGCTCACGGTTATTCCGGGCTGGTATATTTACGCTCCCACTACCCGGAAATTCCCGTAATTGTGGTATCGGCCTGTGAAGACCCGGCCATTATGTGTCAGGCGCTGGATCACCAGGCGTCGGGATACATTGCCAAATCCTCGCCGTTAGAAGACATCGCCATCGCGATTCGCAAGGTACTGGAAGGAGAGTTGTATTTACCCGATATTGCGCGTCGTCATCAGCATCACCCTAACCAGAATGCATTGGACATCGCTGCGCGCCTCGCCAGTCTGACGCCACAGCAATTTCGTGTTCTGACCATGATGGCGGAAGGGATGTTGAACAAGCAGATAGCCTACGATCTTGAAGTCAGCGAAGCTACCATCAAGGCCCACGTCACCGCTATTTTTCGCAAGCTGGGTGTGCGTACCCGAACCCAGGCGGTGATTGCGGTGCAAAGTCTGGATATTGAAAAGCCAGATACCCAGATGGCGAACGCACAATCCGGGAGTTGATCGTTAGCCTGTTCGACACGTGATACGCGGTGATAGAGGCCGATGTTGTGGTTCAACAGAACAGGGCGGAACAGGTTAAACCAATCGTCGGATCAAGGCCCTCAAGGCTGCCGGGCGTATCGGTTTACGCAAAAAGTAATACCCCAGCGCCTTGGCTTCTTCGGCTACTGACTGGCGCGGGTCGGCTGAAATCAGAATGCCTGGAATCGCCTGGTCGCCAAACCGCTCGCGCAGGTACGACATGGCCTGCAGGCCGGTTTCATCGTTGTCCAACTGATAGTCCGCCAGCATAATGGCGGGCTTGAAGGGAATCTGTCGGGTCATTTCCAGATCCTTGCAGGCGTACACATCACAATGCCAACTGCCCAGCAATGCCTGCATGCCCGCGAGCACCTCATCATCGTTGTCGATACAAAAGGTGGGAATGCCCTCGAAACTGGCGGTAGCGATAACGGTCTGGTCGTGATTGTCCTGACGGGTAACATCGGCCTGGGCGAGGGGTAGGGTCAGGCTGAAGCAGGTGCCTTTGCCTGGGATGGATCGTACGCTGACCTGGTGATCCATGCGTTTGGTCATCCGGTCGACAATCGCCAGACCGAGCCCGAGGCCTTTGATATCCTGTTTGCCTTCGTTCAGCCGTTTGAATTCACCAAAAATTTCCTGCAGCTTGTTG